>FWPV01001922.1_pt1 | contig 53486 bp, 43 predicted proteins | sample 2228371 | NCBI WGS metagenome assembly FWPV01 (sample SAMEA103939776, study PRJEB20133) | metagenome
CAGGCGTCGATAATTTCAGGTGTGGCCGCGGCGCCCAATACTTCCTTCATCGCTTGCAGCAGGCATTCGCCCACAATCGGGTAGTGCTCGGCCTTGACACCCAGGGCTACGTGCTTGTTGACGATGAGGGTAACCGCGTTCATCAAAACGGCAGGGTTGTCGATGTGTTTGGCGTAGGCCAGAACTGCATTGGCCAAGGCGCGGGGTTGAGTGCCTTTTTCTTGATGAGCCGGGTTAAAAAAGGTTGCAGTAACAGGGTATTTGCTGAACATCAGTTTGTAGAAGTGCGTGGTCAATGCCTCGCCACCCTGTTCAAGTGCGGGAATGGTTGCTTTGATCCACTGCTTTTGTTCGGTGCTAACTGACATGTTTTTTTCCTTTTTGCTCGATTGTAAACTGACTCATGATTCTCAGTGACAAACACTATCAAGATGCGTGCCAGCCTTCTAAGTATTAATAAATAATTGAAAATAAACATAAATATTAAATATACTTTTGTGAAAAACTTAAAATGATTGTTTAATCAACAGCGATTTGTTATTGTTACTAAAACAATCGTTGTTAAATTGACAGTTAAGGTGCTGAGCCGTGGAAATGTCCAGTTTTGTGTTGGCAGTGATCGAAGACCTTGGCGCAGATCTTGATCCATCGACCCGCTATACGCGCTATGTCAATTCCTTGGCTGCAGCATTGCCCGGCAACGCATGTGCCTTGTTGAAAAAGGAGGGGGCGGCTTTAAAGCCGCTGGCCGTTCGTGGTTTAACTCCCGACAGCCTTGGGCGCCGCTTTGAATTGAATGAGCATCCTCGTTTGAATGCGATTGTGACTTACCGGGGGGTGACTCATTTCCCGAACAAGTCCACCTTGCCTGATCCCTACGACGGTTTACTTGAAGGTGTGCATGCGGGCGATTTGAATGTGCACGACTGCATGGGTTGCGCCCTGCATGTGAATGGCAAATTGTGGGGTGCCATTACGCTTGATTCGCTCAAGGCGGGCGTATTTGATGTGAAAGTTGAACGCGCCATGGCCATGTTTGCACGTTTGGGCGAGGCGGTTGTGCATGTGGCCGAGCTCACTGAAAAAACTGAGCGACATTCGAACTCTTTGTCGCTGGGGCAGGGGGAGGGCACTGGTTTGAATGCTCTGGAAGGTGTTCAGCTGTCTCGCCGTGAAATGATCGGGGACAGCATGCCCATTCGTGAACTGAAACAGGAAATTTTGACTGTTGCCAACAGTCAACTGGCGGTTCTGATTCACGGAGAAACTGGTGTGGGCAAAGAATTGGTGGCGCAGGCCTTGCACGCGATGTCCAGCCGGGCCAGTTTACCCTTGGTGGTGATTAATTGCGCGGCACTGCCAGATCAATTGATTGAAAGCGAATTGTTTGGGCACGTTAAAGGCGCATTTTCCGGTGCAGAGCGCGATCGCCAAGGCAAGTTTGAATTGGCCGACGGTGGCACCTTGTTTCTGGATGAGGTGGGTGAGCTGAGCGCATCTGCTCAGGCCAAGTTGTTGCGAGTATTGCAAAGCGGGCAGGTGCAGCGCGTGGGCAGCGACAGAGAACACCGGGTAGATGTACGTATTGTGGCTGCAAGTAATCGCGATTTGTCGGCTGAAGTGAAAGAGGGGCGGTTCAGGGCTGATCTTTATCACCGCTTGTGTGCCTACCCTTTGCACATTCCGCCACTTCGCGAACGCGGAGACGATGTGGTGTTGCTGGCAGGGTATTTTTTGGAGCAGAACCGCAGCCGTTTAGGCTTACGAAACCTTCGCTTGGGGCGGGGTTGCGAGGCTGCCCTGAAGCGCTACAGCTGGCCGGGCAATGTGCGTGAATTGGAACACACTTTGGGGCGAGCCGCACTGAAAGCGCGCCGGGATGAACCAGGCCCCATGGTGACAGTAGAACTAGAGCACTTGGACCTTGTGAGTGAGGCGGGGCATCAACATGCCTCGACTGCCCCAGGCGCTGCAGTTATTCCGGGCATGGGAATTGACACCCAGACCGAAGGCCTGCCTTACCGCGATGCCGTGGATGCTTTTTCTAGAAATCTGGTACAACAGGTGCTAGAGCAAACCAGTGGAAATCGAGCCGCAGCTGCAAGGCAGCTTGGGCTCGATTCCGGCAACTTTCACCGCATGCTCAAGCGGCTTGGTGTTTAGGCAGAGGCTCGTGCGGGCTCGCCTGTGGTGTTCTCCTGCAAATATTGCAGGGCTTCATTGACCTGGTCGATCAAGACCAAGACCAAGTGGTCTGGGCCTGTTTCGTCCAGCGCCATTTGAATAGCCTTGAACTCACCACGTACCTCAACAACAGAGGGTTTTTTGTTGCCTGAGGCGAGTGCTATGCCCTGTTGAAGCAGTGCCAGCGTTTCGCCATCTGGGCGGCCACGCTGGCAGGCGTCTTCATACAAAATAATGTGATCGAAAAAGCCGCCCACCAAACGACCTTGCTCGATGATGTCTTGATCGCGGCGGTCACCCGCGGCACTGATCACCACGGTGCGCCGAACGGCCGGGATATTCTTCAGCGTGTTCACAAGCGTTGACACTGCATCCGGGTTGTGGCCGTAATCGGCAATCACCGTGCCCCCTTTGTGCTTGAAAAAGTTAAAGCGGCCAGGCACTGTGTCGGGGGTAGACTGAAAACTACCCAGCGCTGCTCGAATGGTATTGAACGGCACATTCAGGCCCAAGGCGGCGGCCACTGCACACATCACGTTTTGCACCTGAAAGGTAAACAAACCATTGTTGGTCAGCGGTACATCCATCAGGTCAATGGTTTTTTCCATGTCGTCGTAGCTGATGTTGATGACGCGGCCATCATGAATCATCACAGGGCGACCTTTGGCTTTGTGCGCCGCCACGATCGGGTTATCGGGGTTGCTGGTGAAAAACAGAACTCGTCCGGGGGTGAGTTTGGCCATGTTGGCGGCATGCCGGTCATCGGCGTTCAGCACGGCCAGGCCATTGGGTGCCACGTTTTGAACCAGTACGCTTTTCAGCAAGGCCAGGTCTTCAACGCTGTCAATGAAGTTCAGGCCCAGGTGGTCGCCCTCGCCAATGTTGGTCACAATGCCCACATCGCACATGTCAAAGCCCAGGCCCTCCCGCAGCATGCCACCACGCGCACATTCAAGCACGGCGGCGTCGGCCTCGGGGTGCACCAGCACTTTATGTGCGCTTTTCGGCCCACTGCAGTCGCCTGTGTCGATCAAATGCCCATTCACCACCACGCCTTCAGTGCCGGTAAAGCCAACGCGCAAATTGTGGTAACGAAGAATTTGCTCAATCAGGCGAACCGTGGTGGTTTTGCCGTTGGTGCCTGTCACCGCCACTACCGGAATACGGCCGTTTTCATCTTTCTTGAACATCAGGTCGATCACGGCTGCGCCTACATCGCGTCCCTTGCCAATCGAAGGCTCCAGGTGCATGCGCAGGCCGGGTGCTGCATTCAATTCAACAATACCGCCACCTTGGGCTTCAAGCGATTCGTCTACGCGCTCACACACCACGTCGACACCGCAAACCTCAATACCAATTTGCTGTGCGGCCTGAATCACCATTTCTGCCATGGCAGGGTGAACGTTGTCGGTCACATCGGTGGCGCTGCCACCGGTGCTCAAGTTTGCGTTGTTGCGAAGTACAACCCGTACGCCTTGTTCAGGTACCGATTCAGCGGTGAAGCCCTGTTTCTTGATTCGGGCAACTGCAATTTCATCCAGGCGAAGTTTGCTCAATGCACTGCCGTGGCCCTCGCCCCGCAAGGGGTTGCGGTTTTCAATTTCGACCAATTGAGCAATGGTGTGCACTCCGTCGCCAACCACAGAAGGAGGTTCGCGGCGAGCAGCAGCCACTAATTTGTCGCCCACCACCAGGAAGCGATAATCGTGGCCGGGAATAAATTCCTCCACGATCGGCACGCCACTGCCATATTTTTTGGCGGCATCAAAGGCAACCTGCAGGTGATCTTCATCCACAATATTGACGGTGACCCCTTTACCCTGGTTGCCGTCGCTGGGTTTGATTACGACCCCTTTGCCGGTACTTGCGGTCAATTCCCGGAAGGCTTGCAGGGCCTCTTCAAATGTTTTGACCAGCTTTCCTTTGGGTGTCGGAATGCCAGCGGCCGAGAGTATCGATTTGGTCAGATCTTTGTCCTGCGCTATTTCTTCAGAAATGGCGCAGGTTGTGTCAGTTTCAGCGGCTTGAATTCTGCGCGCTTTTGAGCCCCAACCCAACTGCACGAGACTTCCTTGGGTAAGACGGCGAATGGGAATGCCTCGGCGCAGGGCTGCGTTCACGATAGAGCCAGTGCTGGGTCCAAGTTTGCAGTCCTCAAAAATTTCTTTCAGGCGTTCAATCGCTGAATTGGCATCAAAATCGTCGCCTGCCAAGGCGGCCAGAATCAGTTGATGTGCTTCCTCAAAAGCGGCTCGGGCCAAATCTTCTTCTTCGTACTGCACCACCACCCGAAAGTATCCGGTGGTAATGTTGTCAGCCACATGGGCGAAGGTCACTTGCGAACCGGCTTCAACCTGAAAGCGCAGGGCTGTGCGGCTTAAAATGTGTGCCAGAGCGATATTGCTTTGCTCGAACCCGGTGGCGCGTAGCGAACCGATGCCGGGCAGGGCGCTGCGAACGCGCATTTCAATATTGGCAAAGCGGTCGTAGAGGCGTTCATTTTCTTCACAAAACACCAGGGCTTCCATGCTGGTGTTCTTGCTCCACAAATTGGGGCCGCGCAGGGCGCGAATGCGTTCAATTTTCATAATTCATCAACCTGTTGTGTGCGTCAGCATTGGGTTTAATAGCGCTGCCGAAGATCGGCGCGCAGCAGGTGGTGCGGTACGTCCATGGCCCAGCCAGCCGCTGAAAGTGCCAGTGTTTTTGTAAGGCTCACTGGGGGTTGTTTCAGCGGAATCGGGCTGCGTTGCTCTGCTTCGGCCCGGTTTCCCATGAAGTGAATGCTTTCACCTTGGTACACCACAGCCATGCCACCGCTTCTCACGTGTTCAGCAACAATGGGGTTGTCTGCGGTGCTGCTGATCCAGATCACTTTTCCATCGCACAGGTCTTTCAATGGTAGCAGGCTGACTTCGTCGGCGTTTACCACGGCATGGCCGCTGCTCAGCACCAGGTCTACAACAGTGCGCATCACATTGAAGTGCTGTTCTTTGGTCAGGATGTCCCATTCATCCAGGCCACCCATGTCGCCGAGACTGGTGATGACGGCCAAACTGGCACGGTCGTAAGGCAGGCCTTCGGACAAAATGGTGCTGGCCTTAACCTGCATCACCAGGGTGTCCAGGTTTTTGTTAATCAGACAGTTGCGGCCCGATTGCCAGTTCGCTGATGGAGCTTTGTTGATGGTGCGGCCATTCATGAGCAGGCCTTGGTCGCAGGCCAGACCCACTTTGTGTCCCTGGTCTTCAAGAATTTCAGTGAGTTCGGGGCCAAAGCCGTCAATTTCGGGGCCACCCGAATAAGAAATGGTAGGAATTCGGCCGTTGGCGTCACCAGGAAACAGTGATTCGATAATCGGTTTGCCCACGTTGCGGGCCTGGCCCTTAGCTGGCTTGATGTGCATGAGAAGGCCTGGGCCAGCATTGACTTCAACCACTGCCAGCGATTGCGCTTTGGGCGATTGGTCAATATGCTCGCACACCAGGTCGATGCCAGCCACATCCAGGCCCACCACGCGTGCAGCCATGCAGCACAGGCGTGCAATTTCGGGGTGAATCAGATCGGTGACGTCTTCTGAGGCGTTGCTGTTGCGTTCAATCAGCACTTTCACGCCATCCGCAATCACGGACGTTGCTGTGTATCCCTGACGTTGTACTTCAAGAAACACAGCCGGATTCTTTTCAACATTGACCGGACGCAAAGGGAAAATTTCAGATTCGCCACGGCGCGGGTCGGTGTTGATTTGCTGATTGCAAAGTTCTTGCAGGGTCGACTTTCCATCACCCACCACATGAACCAATTCACCGCGCGATACGGCCGCCACTTGATAATTGACGACAAGAACCCTGTGTTCGGTTCCGCGAATGAATTTTTCAACTATAACGCCGGTGTAACTTTCTTTGTCTGCAAGTGGCCAGGCGGTTTTTACATCTTCTTCTTTGGTCAGCTCAAGGGAAACACCGCGGCCCCAGTTGCCATCGACTGGCTTCACCACCACGGGTACGCCGATATCTTGTGCAATTTCCCAAGCGTGCTCGGGGCTCTTGGCCATTTCGCCTTCGGGAACGGGTACGCCACATTGCGCCAACAGCTCCTTGCACAGGTCTTTGTCGGCGGCAATGCCTTCGGCAATGGCTGAAGTTTTGGATGTTTCTGCGGTCCAGATACGCTGCTGCTTGTTGCCGTGCCCCAGTTGAACCAGATTGCCGTCGTTCAGGCGAACAATCGGAATGCGACGTTCGTAAGCTGCATCCAGAATATGTTGTGTGCTGGGCCCCAGGCCATGCATGTCGCAGTGGTGCTTGATCACTTTCAGCTCGGCCTGTAGATCGTACTCCGCACCTTCGATTGCAGCGTGCAGCAAACGCACACCCGCCTCCAGGCAAGCCATGCCCACGACCGGGTCGGGGGTGCGAAACACCATTTTGTACACGCCTTCCTTGCTGGTCATTCGGGCTTTACCAAACCCCACTTCAAGGCCAGCCTGCGTGTGCAGTTCAATCACAATGTGTTCAAGCATGTGGGCCGCGTAGGTGCCTTCGCGAACCCGCAAGAGGAATCCTCCCGGCTCACCAATTCCGCAGCGGTGGTCAACCAAACCGGGGAGTAAAGCCGTTAATCGCTCGTAAAATCCTGGCAACAGGTTGGAAGGAAATTGTTCCAGTTCTTGAATATCCACCAACGCTTCTATGCAACTTCGATAGGTCCAGATATTTGGGCCGTCAAGCCACATGGTTCGGAGTATTACAAGGCGTTTTTGCGTCATAAGCTGAGTGTCGGCAGGTTTGTTTTCGAGGATTGGATTTTCGATCAATGTTAACTCCGTGTCGCTGGAAATAGTGGTGTAACATCAGCGAATTCGCGAACTGAGGGGGTAATCTCATTGAAAATCGTTGGATTTTCACCGTCTGAAAACGAAGTACAACGCCTTTCAGAGGTTTGGGCCGCAAATTCACCAACCCAAGCGGTGTTTGTGGCTGACATGAACACTCGGCGTGAGTTTTCTCGCAGCCTTGTAGCCTTTAACGCCCATGAATTAATTGTGGTAGACAAGGAATTGCAGGTGCCTGTTTTTAAAGCACCTTTCTCAAGTATTGAGAAAATTTCCATGTCCGATCATTCCGGCCTTTCTACGGTCTTGATTCAAGTAGGTTCTGGGCAGGTATTTCGCTTTTACGCAAGCTTCAGTTTGCATCGTGCCCTTGAGGAATTTGTTGATCTGCTTGAAACCGCTGTGCGTGAGTTTGAGCAGGGCACAGCACACACTGCCCAAATTCAGCACCCCGTACCTCGCCTGCTGGCTGATGAAGAAGTGGATGAGGTCGGGTTTGAAGAGCCTGTCTCTTCGCGTGCATTGTTGCGCCTGTGGCGCTTTGCTCACCCCTATCGCTGGCGTTTGTTTGCCGGGCTGATTCTGACATTGCTGTCAACTGCTGCAACGCTGGTGGCGCCTTATCTTTCAATGCCGCTGATGGACGAAGTGCTGATTCCATTCCAGAACGGCCAACCCATGAACACTGAACTGGCTACGTTTTATCTCAGTGGTTTGTTGATATCGGCTGTGGTTGCCGCAGGCTTGAGCTGGGCAAGAACCTACCTTTTGGCTTTGGTTTCCGAGCGTATCGGTTCGGATTTGCGGACCACCACATTCAATCATTTGATGAGTTTGTCGCTGGATTATTTCAGCGCGAAACGCACAGGCGATTTGATTGCGCGCGTAAGCGCTGAAACTGACCGAATCAATTTGTTCCTTTCACTGCATGCGCTCGATTTCATCACCGATGTGATCATGATCGTGATGACTGCCATCATTCTCATGAACATAGATTTTGAGCTGGCTTTGCTGACTTTGCTACCTTTGCCAATCATCGCCTGGATGATTCACCTGGTTCGCGAAAAGCTGCGCACAGGTTTTGAGAAAGTCGACCGGGTGTGGGGTGAGGTGACCAACATTCTGACCGACACCATCCCTGGCATTCGTGTGGTGAAGGCTTTTGCACAAGAGCGCAGAGAATCTGATCGCTTTTTGAAGGCCAACACCCGCAACCTCGAAGTGAATGACCGCATCAACAAAACCTGGTCGCTGTTTGCGCCCACTGTCAGCCTGCTGACTGAGCTGGGTATCTTGGTGATTTGGGCCTCTGGTATCTGGATGATCATGAACAATGACATCACAGTCGGTGTGCTGACCGCTTTCCTGGCGTACATTGGCCGCTTCTACACGCGGCTTGATTCCATGAGCCGAATCGTGTCTGTTACCCAAAAGGCGGCTGCGGGTTCCAAGCGCATTTTCGATATTCTGGATTACAAGTCTTCCGTACCCGAAGCTGAAAACCCGGTAAAAATTGATCAACTGAAAGGCGAGCTTGAACTTCGCAATGTGTCGTTCCGCTATGGAAGCCGACAGGTGCTCGATGGTGTGAACCTGAAGGTGAAGCAGGGCGAAATGGTGGGTTTGGTGGGCCACAGTGGTTCCGGCAAGTCAACGTTGGTGAATTTGTTGTGCCGTTTTTACGATGTGAGCGATGGTGAAGTGCTGGCCGATGGCATTGACATTCGTCAGATTGAAATGGCCAGCTACCGCAGAAACATCGGCCTGGTGTTGCAAGAGCCTTATTTGTTCTTCGGTACCATCGCTGAAAACATTGCCTACGGGCGGCCCGATGCCACTCGGGAAGAAATCATCGCGGCAGCGCGGCTTGCGCATGCCCACGAATTTATTTTGCGCCTCCAGCACGGTTATGACTCCCTGGTGGGCGAGCGTGGGCAAAGTTTGTCGGGTGGTGAGCGCCAGCGAATTTCGATTGCGCGTGCCTTGTTGATCGATCCTAAAATTCTCATTCTTGACGAGGCCACCAGCTCGGTCGATTCGCAAACTGAGAAGGAAATTCAAAAAGCTTTGGACAACCTGGTGCAGGGAAGAACCACGATTGCAATCGCTCACCGGCTTTCTACTCTGCGCAAAGCCGACCGCATTGTGGTGATGGACCGTGGCAAGGTGGTGGAAGAAGGCCCGCATGATGAATTGCTGGCGGCGAAATCGCACTTCTGGCATTTGCACCAGGCCCAGGAAAAACTGAAGCAGGAGCAAGCCCAATATGACTGACTGGCGATTGCGTGAATCAACACAGGGCAAGCTGGCCTTGTACAAAGGCGATGAATTGGTGGCCGACCAGGTGATGCCAGTATTGGCTTTTCCGTTCTCTGCACCAGACGAAAGCATTTCAATTGTAGATGAGTACAGCAAAGAATTGGCCTGGCTGGACCGGCTTGATCAATTGGACGCATCCTCACAAGCTGTGGTGAAAAACTACCTGGCGGTGCGCGAATTCAGGCCCACAGTGAGTCGAATCACCTCGGTATCCACCTACTCCACACCCAGTATCTGGACACTGGAAACTGACAAAGGGCCTTGCAAGTTTGAGTTGCCCACGGATGAGAGCATTCGACGCTTGGGGGGTAGCCGGCTGGTGCTGACGCATGCCAATGGCATGCAGTTCATCATCGAAGACATGTTTGCGCTAGACGCCCGAAGCCGTCAAATTCTTGCCCGCTTCATGGCTTAAAAAAAACACCTGTGAGCAATCGCTGACAGGTGTTTGAAGTGTCCTTGTACTACGGACAGGGGAGAGAGACAAAAAACAAGCTACTGCTTGCTACAACGGCACTGCAATTCAATTCTTTAGACGGTTTCGAGCATGCTTTCTTCATTGAAGAAGCGGGTGGCTGCGTCTTGCTTGGTTTTTCCTGCCCTTGAAGGCATGTTGCACAAACCACACTCGTAGTTACTCACTAGGTCATAGGTATGCACCACAAAGTTCCCTTCGCAGGTTTTACAGGCCGTGGTGGTCAACATGCCAGCATCAAAAAACTTCACGAGGCGCCATGCGCGGGTTAAGGACAACACTTCAGGCAGGCCCAAAGTATTGATTTGCTCGCGATAAAGCTTATAAGCCTTCACCAGGCATTCGCCGTCTTCAAGATCGGTGTGTTTGATGCATGTTGAATAGAAATTCATGAACAGTGAGCAGTGAATATTGGGCTGCCAGGTCATGAACCAATCGGTGGAGAAGGGCAGCATGCCTTTGGGTGGCGATTTCTGCTTGATTTCCTTGTAAAGGCGAATCAGTCGTTCACGCGACAATTGTGTTTCGCTTTCAAGAACCTGCAAGCGGGCGTCCAGCTTGATCAAGTCAGAGGCAAGTTTGATTTGGACGGCCTCAGCCATCAAGGATTTAATCTTGGACATGTTTGTTCTCCAGCGCACCCGCAGGTGCATGAACCACGGTTGTTTTCTTAAGTGCGCTTAAGCTGCAATTTGCGCGCTGCGACCAGCCATCAAGATGGCTGCATGCATGCCTGAAATTGCGCGTTCTTTTCCGTGGTCACCAAGGAGTTTCCACACGGCGGGGTCCTCGAACCGAATGCTGCACATGGGCACGTCGTTTGCTGCAATGCGCAAAACCTGTGCGGTGGTCAGTTGGTCCAGCAGGTCTGCTGTGTTTTCATCAATACCCAGGCGAATGATAGCCTCGGCTTTGTCTTCATTGATGAGTTGTTTGGCCAGAAGCAGGTAAGATAAATTGGCTTCGCGAATTTGTTCCAGTAGTTCATTTGCTTTCATTTTGAACATCCTCCTATTCAAATCAAGCAATCTTTTTCAGAAGGTTTCGACGCTTCCCACAGACATCGATCCCAGTGAATGTATTGTTGATGAATCGCGAAAAAAACTAAGCCATCCAATTGCTGTAAGCGAGATCAGCGAGCAGCCATTGAGCATGTAAGAAGAAACCAGACAACGAGACGGGTGAAACAACAATGAGCAATGCGTTTATGAACTGGCTGTGCCGCAAACTGATCGACTCCAAATGCAAACAAATGGGCTTGATCAAAAGCAGCATCAATACTGTAGACGGGCGCACCGTGTACTTCAAAGGCGGGCAGGGGCCCGACATGGTGTTGGTACACGGCTTTGGCGCTAACAAGGAAAACTGGCTGGCACTGGCCCCGCGTCTGATGCGCCATTACACCGTGTGGATTCCTGACCTGATTGGTTTTGGCGAATCAGACCGACCCAGCAATGCCCGTTTTAATGTTGCAGAACAGGCCGATCGCGTGGTGCGCTGGCTGGATGCGGTAGGCGTCAAGAATTTCCATGTGATGGGCAACTCCATGGGCGGCTATTTGGCAGGTGCCTTGGCCGCTAATTTTGAGAACCGGGTTCTCAGCGCCTGTTTGTTAAACCCAGCGGGAGTGAAAGGTACCGAACACACCGCCATTGGGCGTGCGTTCGCGGACGAAGGGAAAATTATCCTTGCCCCCACCAATTTTGAAGAGTACGAGAAAGTGGTGGATCTTTGTTTCAATGGGAAGGCGCCGCCCATGCCTGGTTTCATGCGCAAATATTTTGGTCGCATGTCGATCAAGAACAAGGCCTTGCTCGATCGCGTATTCATGGAATTCGTGAACCCGGATGCCAACGTCAGTTTGAACGAGATGGTGGAGAAAACCACTGTGCCGTTGATGGTGGTGTGGGGCGATTCAGACCAGCTGGTTCACCCCAGCGGCCTGGCTGTGTTGAAACAGGCTCAACCCGCGATTGTCGATTTAATGCTTGAAAACACAGGCCACTGCCCAATGGTCGACAGGGCCTCGCTGGTTTACAAAGCCCACCTGGAATTCATGCCAGCATCTTGAATGGTTGGGCTTGCTCAATTTCAAGGGCAAGCTCGATCAGCCTGAATTCATGCCCCATGGCCGCGGCAAAATGTACCCCGACGGGAATACCCTCAGCCGTGTGGTGCATAGGCAGGCTAATCGCTGGCGCGCCCGCCACGTTCTGGGCCGCTGTGAATGATGCAAAGTTAATCAGCCTTTCCCGCGCCTGCTCAAAAGGCAGATCAAGTGCCAGATAACCCAAAGGTGGAGAAGGCTGACCCAAGGTTGGGCTCAGCAGCACATCCAGGTCGGCAAATGCCGTAGCGTATTGCGATTCAAACTGATAAAGCCTGCGCAAAGCGAACGGAAATTTCAGCAGGTTGTGCGTGAAATGTTTGGCCAGGCCGTGGGTGAGTGGTTCAAGTTTTCCGGTGTCCATGTGGCGGTCAACTGCCAGCTTGCCCAAGTGTGAAATGGATGCGGCCAGCATGCCCCAGTACAGCAAGAAATCATCGGCAAACTGGGCGCTGATGGGCACCTTGATTTCTTGCACTTCATGGCCCAGCTCCTCGCACAAGGCGGCTGCCTTGTGCACGGCGTCTACACAGGCGGAATCTGTCTCATGACCAGAAATTTTCTGCGTGAACATGCCGATTTTCAGGCGCTTGCGGCCAGGGGTGGTGATGTGGCCCAGTGGTGGCAGTGTCGGGTTTTTGTAATGCTCTTCAGCCAGGGCGAAAAACGCCGCAGTGTCCCGCACGCTGCGCGACACAATCCCGTCGCTCACAATATTGATCGGCAGGCTTTTCGCCATTTCATTCATGGCCAAACGCCCGCGGCTGGGTTTCAAACCCACCAGCCCGCAACATGCGGCGGGAATGCGAATGGAGCCGCCACCATCGTTTGCATGGGCAATTGGAACCACACCCGCTGCCACCAAGGCAGCCGAACCGCCCGAAGAACCCCCTGTGCTGTGCCCTGTGTTCCATGGGTTGTGCGCAGGCTCAGCCTTGCTGTATTCCGTGGTGGCAGTCAGCCCGAATTCAGGTAGTTTGGTTTTGCCCAGAAGTACCACACCGGTGTCGATGATTTGTTGCGCCACGGCGCTGGTGTGCTTTTTCGCCGTGTCTGGCATGGCTGCTGAACCGTGTCGAGTGGGTAAGCCTTGCAAATCCAGGTTGTCTTTCAAAAAGCCCGGTATACCCTGAAACGCCCTGAAGTTGCCCACGTCGTCGTAGAAACTGGCTTGGGCCAAGGCGGCTTCTTTTTGAAGGCACACTGTGGCGTGCAGCTCGGGGTTCACCAATTCAAGTCGTTGATAAGCGGCTTGCACCAGCGCAGAGGCACTGGTTTCTCCGCGTTGAAGTTGCCCGGCCAGGGCCACTGCATCGTGAGGACCCAAGGCATCGGCATGGTTAAACGCATGTACTTGTGTAGGCTTAATTGTCATTGTGGGTGATCATTGTTGTGGGTCTAAGGTTGGCTGTCTCTGGCTTCAGTCTAAAATGAAAAATCTGCTGAATTCATCGCTTTCGCCCTACATGGTCCAAAAAAATAAATCACAGCCTTGTCCTTGCGGCGACGGCGATTATCAGGTCTGCTGCCAACCGTTTCATCTTCACACTGGGTTGGCACCCACGGCCGAGGCGCTTATGCGCTCGCGCTACAGTGCCTATGCACTGGGTTTGAGTGATTATGTGTTGTCAACCTGGCACATCAGCACGCGTCCCAAGCAGCTCGATTTGCAGCAGGAACTTGCGCAAGGCAAATGGCTGGGCTTGAATGTGAAAGGGCACTGGCCACAGGGCAGCAAAGCCGAAGTAGAGTTTGTGGCTCGTTACAAACCCAACAATGGGCCCGCCAGCCGCCTGCATGAGCGCAGCCGTTTTGTGCGGGAAAACGGGCATTGGTATTACGTAGACGGCGATCTGTTTTGACCCGAAAAAATTGCAAAAGAAGCACTTGAAATTTCCTTGGGTAGTTCATAAATCAGGAATGTGGGAAATGTCTCCAGGAGAGTTTCCTCACATTGTGAACAACTGATTTTTTGCTTCTCAGGAGAATGAATCATGGCAACAATCGACCTTACCCCCTTGTACCGCAGCACCATTGGTTTTGACCGCATGGCCAGTATTCTGGATGCCGCAATGCGCGCAGACACCTCAACCGGTTATCCCCCCTACAACATTGAGGCACTTGAAGAAAACCGTTACCAAATCAGCGTAGCGGTAGCAGGTTTCGAGGAAAAAGAGCTTGAATTGGAGGTGGAGCGTGGCGTGTTGACCGTTCGTGGCCGCAAAGCCGACGAAGAGGGCAAACAGTACCTGCACAAAGGCATTGCATTCCGCAGTTTCGAGCGTAAATTCAACCTGGCTGACCATGTACAGGTGGAAGGAGCCGATCTGAAAAACGGTTTGTTGGTGGTTGAGTTGCGCAAGGTAATTCCTGAGCAAATGAAGGCACGTCGAATCCCGATTGGTGAGGCTGGTCTTCGAACCATTCAGGCGAGCGAGGATAAACAGGCCGCTGCCTGAGCGTTCTCGAAGAGTGTTCAAAAAAAGCAGCCTATGGCTGCTTTTTTTATGTTTAAACTAGGGGATACCGAACGACTATCAAAAAGCCCATGGCACAAACCCTTCGAGTTGTACTGTCACTGTTGGTATTCATCTCGATGTTCATGCCTCTACGGGCCTCTGCCCAAGTCGGCAGCCTGCACGCGGCAAAGGACCTGGCCTCTAGGGCTAGCCTTGCGTTTCAAGCTGAACGATATCAGCAGACCATCCGATTGGGACAACAAGCCGTGCAAATCGCAGTGCAGCGGGATTCTCCCGATTTAATCTGGCGGATGCAGGTTCTTCTGGGTGAATCGTATTTGAGATTGGGGCAAGCAGGGCAGGCTGAAGCGGCTTTCAGAAGCGCTCAGGCGGCTGTTGATTTGGTGAATGGCAGCTTGTCCAGTGACTTGGCGAAACAACGATTCGGGGTTGGTAAGGAACAGATTACCGCGCGATTAATTGATTTTGATATCGCTGCGAACAACCTGTCCCAATTGTTTGAAGATGCCGAACGTGGGCGCGCTCGAGCGTTTGTGGATTTGCTGACGCACACCGAGCTGAGCTTAAGTGATGATAGACAGACCAATCTCTTGGTGCGAGCGTTGGATGAAAACATCCGATCTCTGCGTTTGGATCACAGCCTGCAACGCCCTGGAAGTGCTCGGAGCACCGAAATCAAGCTCGAGATCAATGATTTGATGCAACAGCGAGCCGCCTTAATGGACAAGCTGGCCTCGATCAATCTTGAATGGGCCGCTGCTTACAGTGTTCGCTACGCCCCGTTGGTACAGATTCAAGCTCGGTTGGCTGCCAATGAAATGCTGGTCTATGCCGTGGTTGGTACCCAGGTTGATGACCTTTATCTGCTTCTGGTGCAGGCCAATTCTGTTGAGATCAAGTTCATTCGAAATGGGCATCTCGTGTTAAATGAAGCACTGATTGAACTCACAGATGCCGTGGCTTTGGCAGATAAATTTATGCAGGAGAAAGCGCTCGTCAGTATCTCCGAGGCCCTTGAAATCAAGACATGGCCACAAGCGAAATTTTTGTATGTCGTGCCAAACAAGCAACTGCATTTTGTGCCATGGCCTGCACTAGGTTTAGGCGAGTGGGTCTCTGTACTGCCTAACGGCAGCTGGTTGTTGAGAACCGTCAAAAACAGTGTACAAAATCCTGTTCAGCTGATTGTTGGAGATCCAGATTTCGCAGGTGACTTGCCCCAATTGCCGGGTGCTCGTGCCGAAGCTACCTTGATTTCTCGACATTACAACGTTGAGCCATTACTGGGCAAGCAGGCCACAGCGTCTGCGGTAATTTCACGGGCACAGAAAAAGTTGCAGGTGTTGCATTTGGCTACTCATGGCGTATTTGATTATCAACAGCCATTGCGATCGGCTTTGTACTTCAGCGATGAAAATGGAGGTGTTCAATCCATGAGTGCAGAAGACATTTTTCGTCGCCCGCTACGTGCCGATCTGGTGGTGCTCTCTGCCTGTGAAACGGGTATAGGACGTGTCCTTGACGACAACGACATTGTGGGTTTACTGCGCAGTTTTTACATGAATGGAGCCAGTCAGGCGGTCAACACCTTGTGGCCGTTGTCCGACCGTGGGGCACAGCAATTGATGGCGGTTTTTCATGAACACCTGCACTTGGGTAGTGGCATGGCACTGAATAAAGCAGTGCAGGCCAGTAAATTGGCTGGGCATCCTCCATCAGTGTATGCAGCATTCACATTGAATGGCTACACACCATATTCGGCGACACCTTGATCAAATCCAGATTGCATGCGATTAACTTGTTGGCGATTTCTTTGCTGATCAGTTCGGTATGCTGGCTTGCCTCCGTTTATTTCTCACCGCTAACCCAAGTCGAGAATTGGTTGCTTGACATGCGGGTCGCTTTATTTGCCCCGTTGGCGGCAAATAACAGCAATATTGTTATTGTGGGTATTACCGAAGAAACGCTGGAAAGCCTGACCTATCGTCAACCTGTTGACCGTGAATTGCTGGCCAATGTGCTTGAACGGGTAGACCGAGCGGGGGCAGCGGTAATTGGACTTGATGTACTACTGGACCAAGCCACAGAGCCTCAAAAAGATCAGCGTTTGATGGATGTGCTTCGTACTTTGGACACACCTGTCTTCGCGGCTTACGCAAGGCCACAGGATAATTTGACAGACCAACAAGTTGACTATCTGAATAAGTTTGTGCCCGTGGGCAAGCGTGCCTTGGTCAACTTGCGGCGTGATGCAATAGACGGTGTGGTTCGAGGCGTACTGGCCGAGGACAATTCGGGCTTGCCTGGGCTGGCCAACGTCATCGCGAACAGCAAACGCCATGTAGAAATCCTCGCCTTGCAACGCGGTATGGGCGATTCACTGGCTGCTTTTCCTGTATATCCTGCGCACGTTGTGGACAATCTTCCTGACAGCTGGTTCGCCGGAAAGCAAGTGCTGGTTGGTGCAAATCTTCCCATGCAGGACCGCTATCCCACTTCATTTCAGGCCTTGTATGGTCTTCAGGATGGCGCAAGACCTGGCGTGGAAATTCATGCGCATGCTGTGGCGAATTTAAGTGGTCAAACCGATTACAGGCGACTTGGTGCAGCAGGGCATTTACCAGTATTTCTGTTGTTCTCTTTGATGGCGTTGCTGGCAGGAAAAAGCGATCTGCACTGGGCAGTGAAGGTTTTGTTGATCACGGGTCTGGGCTTTGTTTTTTTGACGGCAGCTAACTGGGTGATGCTACATTTTCAGTGGGTACCTTTGGTTCTTACCCCGTTCCTGTGCTTGTTGCTGGCGGCCAGCGTTGGGGTTGTGCTGGCCAGTCGGGAGCACAGATCGCAAAAGCTTTTTATTCGCAAGGCCATGTCGCATTATGTAGCGCCAGAAATTGTGGCTGATTTGCAAAAACACCCAGAGAAGCTGAGTCTGGGTGGACAGCGTAAAGAACTTTCCATGATATTCACAGACATTGCCGGGTTCACCAGCTTGTCTGAACAGGTTGAGCCAACTGTGTTGCTCAACACGCTTAATCAATACTTGCATGGTATGAGTGAGATCATCGCCAAACATCGCGGTATCGTTGACAAGTACATCGGTGATGCAGTCGTTGCGCTGTTCAACGCACCCTTGGATGTAACCGATCATGCCTTGGACGCTGTAATGTGTGCTGCCGAACTGGATCGTTTCGCGCAAGAGTTCATGCAAGTGGCAAATACGCGCGGTTTGAAGTGGGGTGAAACCCGGATTGGTGTACACACGGGCGAGGTGATTGTAGGCAATATGGGTGGCCAGAAACGGTTTGATTACACCGCGGTTGGTGATGCCATGAACATTGCGTCTCGCCTGGAGGGCGCGAATAAATACCTTTCCACCCGTGTTTGTATTGGTGAAAATACGGTGACAAAGCTTGATGAAAGCAAACGTCAAGAACTGGGTATTTGTGAGGTTGCGCAAGTGGTTTTGAAAGGCAGGTCTGCTGCGTTGCGTGTTTACACCTTTAAGTCGGGTTTGGGCCAGGAAAGACATAGCCGTGCCCTGGCAGACACTCCTATTGTTCTCGAAGGCAAATGAACATGTTAAGAACTGTTTTTGCCCTACTGTTGATGATGAAGACCTTAAGTGGCCATGCAAGCCAGTTTGTTGTCATTGAATCAACGGCGACGAAATTTGCGGTGGGGGCCCAGCTGGAGCCGCAGTTTAATCTCGAGCTGAGCAATCGGGAAAAATTGACTCTGATTTCCGAGGCCGGCGAGCTTCATGTCATGACCGGGCCCTATCGTGGCAGTCTGAGTACCTTGCAATCCCAATCAAACGACCCTGCGAGCATTGGTTTGGTGTTGGGACGAATCCTCAGTGAGCGCAGTGATGACCTTCGCACGCTTGGAACGGTGCGGCGCTTGGGAGCCTCGGTGGATTGGTTTCTGACACACAACAATCAGGCCTGGAATTTGATCTCAGCCGAGCACGATGGTGTTCAGTGCGTTGTCTCTGGTCAGCCAATTCAGTTGGTTCGAAAAAATGGGCAACTCGAAGAGTTTGCGCAGCTACGGGTGGCCGATGGTGTGTATCAGCCCTTTGGCTGGAGTGTGGGGCAATCACTCGCCGCATGGCCCCAACAAATTCCTGTTGAAGATGGTCGGGTTTATTTGCTGAGGCGAAGTGCGGGCAGCATCCCCTACCGCATTCAGTTTCGAAAGCTGGATACGAACTTCGCCAATACCTCGCCCGCGTTTCAAATGGCTACGCTCATCGGCCGCAACTGCATGGTGCAGGCCAAATGGATTCAACATGCTGCAGGTTTATAAGGTCTCAGACAGGGCCATACAAATTGACTGCCCAACTTGTACAGTGCCGAATTTACTGGCTTTGTCCAATGCACTGACTTCGCATCTAATTCAGTTGAAGTGGCCTAGATTTCAATTGATTCAGGCCGATTGCGCCATTTCGCTGGTTTTTTCAAAACCACCAGTCGGAGCTTTGTCGCTGTCGGCCATGGTGCCCGTGTTAAACGGATTGATTGCCAAACTGTGTAAATCTGCTGCCGTGATTGAAAGTTCAGCGAAGCACCACAGACTGCTTGTTAATTACGGTGGCATCGCTGGCCAGGATCTGGACTGGGTGGCCCAGCACACAGGTTTGAGTACCAGTGAACTCATCCATGTGCACAGCAGTGCCATTTACACGGTCCATTTTCTGGGTTTTTTGCCGGGCTTTGCTTATTTAAGCGGTCTACCCGAAGCACTTCATTTGCCCCGACGAAGTAACCCGCGCGCACGCGTGCCCGCTGGCACTCTGGCTGTTGGGGCGCGATATTGCGCCGTGTACCCTTGGGAAAGCCCTGGTGGTTGGCATTTGTTAGGCCATGTAGAACAGGTTTTGTTTGATCCGGAATCCGCTGATGTCCAAGGTCGCTGCTTTTTTCATCCGGGCGACACTGTTCAATTTATCCAGGCTGGCCATGTTTAAGGTTGTCAAAGCGCAGGGGCTCGGTTTGGTGAGCGATGTTGGCCGTTGGGGATATCAACGAGAAGGAGTACCGGTTGGTGGGGTTCTGGATACTTTCTCGTTCACAGTGGGCAATTGGCTTTTGGGCAACGATCAAAACCACGCTTGCCTGGAACTCATGGGACAGTTTGATTTTGTGTGTGCCAAGCCGTGTCGCGTAGTTTTGGCCAATCGTGGCGCGCATGCTCAGTTGAATAACCAAAGCGTGTGGTGCGGACAGGTGATCTGTTTGCAAGAGGGGGACGTATTACGCACCCAACCGCCTGGCTTGGGGTTCTGGAATCTTCTGTGCGTTCAGGGAGGGGTGGAAGTGCCGCTGGTCATGGAGTCGCGAAGCACTTGCCTGGCGGCCGGTTTTGGTGGACTTCAGGGAAGATCCTTGCAGGTGGGTGATGAAATCCATGTTGGTAAATACACTCAAAAACCAGCCTTGTTACAACGCCTTGCGATGCCGCTGGCCCCCACCAACTCGACGGGCCAGCTATTTGTGCGATGCTTGAGGGGGCCCGAGTTCGATAGCTTGACCGAGGCTTCACAACAATTGTTTGTCAGTCAAGACTATGTCTTGGGTACCCAAAGCAGTCGTATGGCTTATCGACTCGAGGGCACTCAGGCTTCTCTTGAGTTAAGGAATCATTTGTCTTTGTCATCTCATGCTGTACACCCGGGAATGGTGCAGTTGCCACCGAGCGGGCAACCCGTGGTTCTGCTGGCCGACTGCCAAGTCACTGGTGGTTACCCGCGCATTGGGGCTGTGCTTAGTTGCGATCTCTGGAAATTTTCCCAGTTGTCAAGCGGGCAGGGGGTGAGCTGGAGGGTCGTGGATTCTGCGCAGGCCGAACAGTTACAGCTGGGCCATGAGAGAGAATTGATGCGTTATCAGCATGCGATCGAAACTTACAAGGCAGCTACCGATGTGGATTAATGCGGATTTGGGTGAGGGCTGTGCCCACGATGAAGCCCTGTTCAAGATTATCGACTGGGCCAATATTGCATGTGGCGGGCATGCTGGCGATGAACACAGCGTTCGCCTGGCTTGCCGGCTTTCGCTTGAACACGGCGTGCAAATTGGCGCTCACCCCAGCTATCCGGACCGGGCCGGGTTCGGGCGTCAAAAGCCCGAGGGCTCCGCTGCACAGTTGCTGGGTGAGTTGAAACGGCAAATGGAATTTTTCGATAACATCGCCACGAAATCGGGGTGTTGCCCTGCACATTTCAAACCCCACGGGCAGCTGTACAACGATGCTGCCTTTCAAGAGGTCGAGGCCGAGCTACTCATCAACCTAGCCCATGCTTTTCCGCACCTCAAGCTGCTGGCTTTGGCCAATAGCCCCTTGGTGACTTGGGCGCGTTCTGCTGGCATCGAGGTGATAGAAGAGGCCTTCCCCGACAGGGCTTACCTAAGCACTGGCGCGCTGGCACCTCGAAGCCAGCCTGGCGCTGTGCTTCATGACCCTGTCCAGGTGCGGGCGCAGGCTGAATTGATTGTTCGGGGCAGGCCATTGCAGTGCCTGGACGGCTTAAGCCGATTGATCACCGCTCAAACATTGTGTGTCCATGGCGATAATGCGGAAGCTTTGATGAATGCAAGGGCAGTTCGTGCTGCCCTTACCGAACACGATCAAGACACATTCAGTGGTGCAAGCTGATTAGCTGCCAGGGTTTATTTCAGGTGTAGGCAAAGTAATGTGGTCAGGCACACCAGCCACTGGTACAAACCGCACATTCAAAGGTGGCATCCCGTGTTTGGCGCGCGCCTGGTTACAACGCGGGTTCAATTCACCTTGGGCGTCAAATACATCGTATTCGCGGCAGGGTGAAGGGCGGTTTTCGTAAATCGTGCAGCTGACTGACTCACCAATATTGCCTGACAGTGCAATGCAACGCGGTTTGCTCTGCGAACTGCCTTTCATGCAGCTGCGGTACAGGTTCATTTGCTCAGTCAGTTCAACCGGCACCACCCCGCCCTCGGCTGCCGTGGTTTCCCCCCAATAGAAGCTGATTCTGAAGGTGGAACAACACACGCCGCAGCTTTGGCAAAGGGCTTCAACGCCTGCGCCGTCAACAATAATTGTGGTGGGGTTTGACTGCAATTTAACCTCGGGAAAAAACAGCCATGGGGGAGAGTTGCGCGAATATATTCCTGGCACAGGCGCAAAGCAAGCACTATTTTCAAGTGACGTGGCTTGGAAGAAACAAGCTTTTTGTAAGGTGCAAAGGCTACAATAGGGAAAACCATTATAAAAACCATTTAGCCCAGCAAATGGAGAGACTGTGAATCGACCGAATGCCGCTTCTGTGGCCGATTCGGGGAATGCCGCCCCCGATTCTGCACAAACCAGTACCAGCCCCAGCGGGCAAATGCTGGACTACATTAAACAACGGCTGGTCAAGCACGCGCCGTTCAGTGAAATTCCGCTTCGCGACCTGGACTGCCTGCTTGAAGGTTGCGCTGAAACTTATTTCGCACCCAACGAAGTGATTGTGCGGCCCGAGGACGGGCCACCCCAGTTTCTTTACTATGTTGAAAAGGGCTCTGCCGTGGGCCGCAAGGGCTTGGCCGACCTGTCTTCCACCGGTTTTCAATACGAGGCTGGTGAAATGTTCCCCGTGAATGCTTTTCTGGCCAAACGTGCTGTCACAGCCACTTACAGCGCCCGTGAGGACACCTTTTGTTTAATGTTCACTTTTGATGGCGTTCAGGCTTTGGCGCGCAAAAGCCCGGTGTTCTCCGACTATTTAACCCGGCGCACCATGCAGTTTCTGGATTTGTCCAGAAAGGCGATTCAGGTCGCTTACTCCTCTCAAACACTGGCTGAGCAAACGCTGGAAAAGCCTTTGCGTGAAGTGTGCCGTCACGAACCTTTTTCTTGTGCACCCACCACGCCCCTGAAGCAGGTGCTGGAGGTGATGCACGAGCACCGGATTGGCTCCATGATTGTGGTGAACGAAGCCATGGTGGTGGAGGGGATTCTGACTCGCCAGGATGTTTTGTCGCGCGTGGCCATGGCCCAAAAGCCCTTGAGTTCCCTGATTTCGGAGGTCATGAACACCCCGGTTCACACCCTGGATGAAAGTTGCACCGCGCAAGATGCCGCCCTGCTGATGTCCAGATTTGGCATTCGCCACGTGCCGGTAACCCGCAACGGGAAATTAAGCGGCATTGTTTCCGAGCGCGATATTTTCGCCATGCAGCGTTTGTCGCTGAAACAGATCAGCAGCAATATTCGCTCAGCGCAAGACGCCGACATGTTGCGTGCCTGCGCCAATGACATTCGCAGTTTTGCCAAAAACCTGCTGGGCCAGGGTATTGCTGCCAAGCAATTGACTGAATTGATCAGCCACTTGAACGATGTGCTCACCGAACGCATTCTTGAGGTGGTGGGTAACCGAATGGGCATTGATGCCAGCAGCTACTGCTGGCTAAGTTTCGGTTCGGAAGGCCGCTCGGAACAAACCATCGCCACCGACCAGGACAACGGCCTGTTGTTCATTAGCGATCAGCCTGAAGTGGACCGACCACGCTGGCTGGCTTTTGGCAAAGAAGTGAATCAAATGCTGGACCAGTGTGGATACCCTTTGTGCAAAGGCAACATCATGGCCAGCAACCCTGAATGTTGCATGACTGCGGGCGAGTGGTTGAACAAGTTTGCGCGATGGATCGATGTGGCCACGCCTGAAAACTTGCTGCGTGTGAATATATTTTTTGATCTTCGCGCCCTGGCTGGCAACAAAGAACTGGCCCAACCACTTCGGGATTACATTGTGACCCGAGCCAAAGAGTCCACCATCTTCTTGCGCTTGCTGGCTGAAAACATCATGCGTTTTCGCCCGCCCCTGAACTGGCATGGCAGCATAGACACCACTGAAATTGAAGACATTCGCACGCTTGATTTGAAAAAGCAGGGTACAGCGGTCTTTGTCGATGCCGCGCGCTTTTTCTCGCTGGTTTTTGGCATTGATGAAGTCAATACCCGCCGCCGGTTCGAGGCCGTGGCCAAGCGTTTAAGCGTAGAGGAACAGCGCCGCGACGCCTGGGTGAGCGCCTTTGAGTTTTTGCAAATGATGCGCCTTCGCATACAGCTTGACGAAGGCGTGGCTGTGCCCAATTTACCCGATCAACCGAATGTGGTGAATTACGATGTGCTCGATAACATTGACCGTCGCATATTGAAGGAATGCTTCCGAGTAGGGCGCCGCTTGCAGCAGCGAATCGAGATGGAGCACATGCGTTGAGTACCGCTTTGCAAGGCCAGTTGCTGCCCACACAAGGCTGGGCAGGTTACATCAAGAACCGCCTGGTTCAAACACTTGATTTTTCAAGCCCAAACCCTGATCGATGGGTGGTGCTGGATGTGGAGTCATCCGGTCTGAATCCGAAGAAAGACAGGTTAATTTCAATTGCTGCAACCGCCGTAGTGTTCGATGCTCAACGGCGTCCGAGAATTTCGCTCACGGATACGTTTGAAGTGGTCATCAAACAGCCACCTGATATTGTTGACATGATCGAGTTTGAAGCCATCGACAAAAACAATATTTTAATTCACGGTATTGGTATCGGAGCGCAGCAAAAAGGCGTGAAGGCCGAGGTGGCTTTGTCTGAATTCCTGCGTTATGTGGGCAACTCGCCATTGATTGCCTTTCACAGTTGGTTTGATGAAATCCTGATCAACAAAGCCATGCGCAAGGTGTTAGGTCGCTCAACACATCGGCATTGGCTCGACCTAGAGCATTTGGCGGCAGTGTTGCACAAAGAAAATCACCAGCTTCCTTTGGATGTGTGGATGCAGCGCTACGGCATTGAATGTGAACAGCGCCACCAGGCCGCGGCTGATGTGTTGGCCACAGCCCAATTGCTCATGAAGCTTTGGCCCATGCTGCAAAAGCGAAAAGCCACTGACTGGAAAGAGCTGAAAACCATAGCCAACGGGCTTAAAACCCTGCCTGGACGAAACTTGCCGACCTAGTTTTAAAACCAAAGCCCTGTTTTGCGTTATTCTGCCGGGCTGATCATTTGTTTTGAAGTTGGCCTTTTTCATGCATGACTTTTCCTCTTACGACCTGATTATTGACGCACGCTCGCCCCGCGAGTTTGAGGAAGATCACATTCCGGGTGCCGTCAACATGCCGGTGGTCAACAACGACGAGTATGCAGAAGTGGGTACACTTCACCGCACTGACAAAATGGCTGCCTACAGCATCGGCGTGCGTTATTCGCTGGCCAATATTGCGCGGCACCTTAGCGATGATTTGCCCAAATACCCCAAAGATGCAAAGGTGCTGGTGTACTGCTTCCGGGGTGGAAAACGCAGCAAGCTGTGGTTTGATGCGCTTGAAACGATTGGCTACGATGTTCGGAAGTTAAGCGGTGGCTGGAAAGCCTACCGGCGTTGGGTGAATGAACAGCTTGAAACTGTGCCCACCAGGTTTGATTATCAAGTACTCAGCGGCCCAACCGGCTGCGGCAAAACCCGCTTGCTGTACGCCTTGCGAGAAGCAGGTTGCCAGGTGGTTGACCTTGAGGCAATTGCCTGCCACAGAGGTTCAATCATTGGAGCAGTGCCCGGTACGCCACAACCCTCACAAAAATATTTTGACACGCTGTTGTTGGCAGAACTTGCGAAATGCGACCCTACGCGTCCGGTGTGGGTAGAAGCCGAAAGCAAGAAAATCGGGAATGTTCAAATACCCACAGCCATGCTTGATTCCATGCGAAAGAGCAAAACCATTCGAGTGCATGCCGACATGCAGCAACGGGTTGAGTTGTGGCGGCAGGATTACAAGCACTTCGAAGAAGACCCGGAGGGTCTGCTGGTACGCCTGCGATTCATCCGCAGCCTGGTGGGCGGTAATGAATTTGAAGAATGGGAGCAACTGGCTGCCGAGCGCAAAATGCCCGAGCTGTTTGAACGGCTGATGCGCAACCATTACGACCCGGCCTACCGCCGCTCAATTTTGCGCGAATACCCGAATATTGATCAATCGCCTTTGATTGAGTTGAACGACTTGTCACCTGCAGGCTTGCTGGAAGTGGCCAAAAAAATTCGGGAAGAATTCGAATCCTGATTAAACCAGCAACAAAGCCAGTTTGCTTCTTAGTGCATCAGGAATCGGAGTGGGGGTGTTGCTGGTCTTGTTTACAAACACGTGGATGAAGTAACCCTCCGCGCACAATTCACCTTTGGCGTTGAACAAACCCAATTCATAGCGCACGGAGCTGTTGCCCAGTTTACCCACCCGCAGGCCTGCCGTAACCGGCTCAGGGTAGGCGAGGGGCTTAAGGTATTTACACTGGCTTTCCACCACAAAACCCACCACCTCGCCGTTGTGAATATCCAGTCCGCCTTCTTCAATCAGGTAACGGTTCACCACACTGTCGAAGTAGCTGTAATACACCACATTGTTCACGTGGCCGTAAATGTCGTTGTCATGCCAACGGGTTTGAACCAGTTGATGTAAGGGGAATTGGGCCAGTGTGCTCATCGTCGCGTTGTTTAGTATGCAGCCTGATAAATCGAAAGTGCTTCTGCTTCGCTCACATCCCGTGGGTTGTTGCTCAGCAAGCGGGTTTGCAGCATGGCTGCACTGGCCATCACCGGCAAATCGTTCTCGCCAATACCCACTTCGCGCAAGCCAACCGGCAAACCTGTGGAAGGCGACAATGTGGCTGTGTAGTCAATAAAGGCCTGGGCCAGCTGCTCCGTATTGTCTCCATGGTGGCCCAGCTTCAACACTTGAGCCAGCTCTGCATACTGCTGTTCTGCGGCGGGCAAATTAAAACGCAACACATGCGGCAGCACCAGCGAATTGCTCAAGCCGTGTGGCACGTGAAATATACCGCCGATTGGATAAGCCAGCGCATGCACCGCACCCACAGGCGCGTTGGCAAATGCCTGGCCAGCCATGCAAGAACCCAACATCATCGCCTGGCGTGCCTCGCGGTTGCCCGGTTCTTGGCACACGGTGTGCAGGTTGGCAGCCAACAGGCGCAGCGCTTCACAGGCCAAAAAATCAGCATAGGGGTTTTTCAGGCGTTTACTGGTGTAAGCCTCTATCGCATGCACCATGGCATCAATGCCGGTGGCCGCCGTTACATGTTGGGGCAGGCTGAGTGTCCAGTCGGCATCCAGAATGGCCAGGTCGCCATACAACACAGGCGACACCACGCCCATCTTCGTGTCCACGCCGGTGGTCACGATGGAAATCGGGGTCACTTCGCTGCCGGTGCCGGCAGTGGTGGGCACCAACACCAAAGGCAGCCTGTCGCTGGTCACATTACCCACACCGTACATGGTTTTCAGTTCTTGTTTGCCGCGCGCCAACACTGCAATCAGTTTGGCCACATCAAGCGTGGAACCGCCACCAATGGCCACCACCACATCGGCCTTGAATTCCTTGGCCAATGAAGTGACCCGGTGCACCAAAGCCTCGGGCGGGTCGGGTTCTACATCGTTGCAACTGTGAACTGCGTGGCCTGCTGTGGCCAGGTTTTCACAAATGGTTTTAAAGGCCTCGGTGCCCGCAATGAAGGGGTCAACCAGCGTGAACACCCTTGCGGTTTTAAGGCCATGCTGTGTCAGCAAGGGGGCCAGCATGTCAGCCATTCGCAGCGAACTGCCCGATTCGCACACAATGCGGTTCACTGTTCTGAATTCAAATGGGGCCATGTGGCGGTCTCCTTGCCGTGTAGTTATAGCAATAGTTTAGCCCTTGCGCTTTGGGGTCCAAGCCCAAATGGCGCGAACAAAGATGGGTTCTTTGCTTTCACCATCAGTAATTGTTACCGCCACATCCACTTCACCACGTTCCTCGGTCTGCATCATGGTGATTTGTTCTTGTGTCAGCATGGCTTCAGCACGCATGTCGCCAGCGGCGCGTTTGCGGTAATCCACTTCCATGCGCTTGATCACGGGTATGGCGTTGGCTGGCACATTCAAACCCACCAATGCGCCGGTGGCCGATTCTGCAATCATGATCATGGCCACAGCGTGCACGGTGCCAATGTGGTTTTGCACGTAGGGGCGATTTTTAATCACCACGATAGAATGGTTGGGTTCAATCCATTCAAACTTCAAGCCACTGGTTTTAAAATACTTCACCGCACGGCCAAACAGCAGGGTAAAGGCACGGGTTTTCAAAGGCGTGGGCAGTTTGTCCACTTGCGCATACACCTTTTGCAACATCGATTTCTCACTCATTTTTCTTCTGCCTTTACAGGGTTACAGCCAGGCGAGTGGCTTGGTTAATTGCACGTTTGGCGTCCAGTTCGGCGGCCACCGATGAACCACCCACCAAATGCACGGGTACGCCCAGTGCCTCGATTGGTTCAACCAGTTCACGCAACGGGTCTTGGCCCGCGCACACAATAATGTTGTCCACTTCCAGAATTTGCGGGCCGTGTGCGCTCATCACATGCAAACCGCGGTCGTCGATTTTCAAATACTCCACACCTTGCATGAAGTGAACACGGCGGCTTTTCAAGCTGGCCTTGTGCACCCAGCCTGATGTTTTACCCAAGCGCTTGCCCAAGGGTTCGTCCTTGCGCTGGCACAGCCACACCTCACGTGCGGGCTTGGGTGGCTCGGCTTGCACACCATCAATACCACCTGCATTATTCGGGTCGAATGTAATGCCCCATTCCTTTTTCCAGCTTTCCAGGTCGAGTGTGGGGGAAGGGTGGGCAAAGTCGTGCGTCAAGTATTCCGACACATCAAAGCCAATGCCACCCGCACCAATCACAGCCACTTTCTGGCCCACTTCTTTTTTGTGCAGAAGCACGTCGATGTAGCTCATCACCTTGGGGTGGTCAATGCCTTCAATTCCCGGCGTACGCGGCTTGATGCCAGTGGCCAGTATCACTTCATCGAAACGCTCTTTGGAAATCAGGGCAGCATCAACCACGGTGTTCAGGCGAACATCCACTTTCTTCAATTCCAGCTGGCGTTTGAAGTAGCTGATGGTTTCATGGAATTCTTCTTTGCCCGGAATCTGTTTGGCCATGTTGAACTGACCACCAATTTCGGGGGCTTTGTCAAACAGGGTCACGTTGTGCCCACGGCGTGCCAGTTCTGTGGCCGAAGCCAGGCCCGCTGGGCCTGCACCCACCACCGCAATTTTCTTCTTCCGCTCCAGCGGTTTGTCCACAATTTCGGTTTCGTGGCAAGCGCGCGGGTTCACCAGGCATGAAGCACGCTTCAAACTGAAGGTGTGGTCAAGGCAGGCTTGGTTACAGGCAATGCACACATTGATTTCGTCGGCACGGCCTTCTTTGGCCTTGATCGCAAAATCAGGGTCGGCCAGCAATGGGCGGGCCATGGACACCATGTCGCATGAACCCTCGGCCAACAATTGCTCGGCCACCTCAGGTTTATTGATTCGGTTGGATGCAATCACCGGAATCTTGATCTCCTTGCGTAGGCGGGCGGTTAACTCAGCGAATGCCGCGCGTGGAACTGATGTAACAATGGTAGGCACACGTGCTTCATGCCAGCCAATGCCGGTGTTGATCATCGTGGCACCGGCCTTTTCGATTTCCTTGGCGATGTAGCTGACCTCACCCCAAGTGTTACCGCCCTCGACCAAATCCAACAATGAGTGGCGGTAAATGATGATGAACTTCTCGCCCACGGTTTCGCGAATTCGGCGAACAATTTCAACCGACAAACGCGCACGGTTTTCTACTGAACCACCCCAACGGTCTGTTCGGTGGTTGGTTCGCTTGCAAATAAACTGGTTGAGGAAGTAGCCTTCCGAGCCCATGACTTCTACACCGTCATAGCCCGCTTCTTGAGCAATCTTGGCCGAGCGTGCAAAGGCTGCAATGGTTCGGCGAATACCGAAGTCGCCAATTTCACGTGGCTTGAACGGGTTGATCGACGACTTCACGTTCGATGCCGACACGCTCAGCGGGTGGTAGGCATAACGGCCTGCATGCAGCAATTGCATCACAATTTTGCCGTCGTGCTTGTGCACGGCTTCGGTTACTTTTTTGTGGTGCTTGATGGCACCGCTGCTGCTCAGCTTCGATGCAAACGGATACAGCCAGCCTTCCAGATTGGGTGAAAAACCACCGGTCACAATCAAAGCGGTACCACCCTTGGCGCGTGCCTCAAAGTAGGCCGCAAACTTGTCAAATTCCTTGTATTTGTCTTCCAGGCCGGTGTGCATCGAACCCATCATGATGCGGTTGCGCAGGGTGGTGAAGCCGAGATCAAGCGGAGAATTCAAATGGGGAAATGCGTCAGACACGTTACCGTCTCCTTAAAAATCGGTAGTTTTTTGTAATGTATTTACTTATGTTACTGAAAAGTAATTTTTATTGTTGGAGTGAGCGTTCAAATCTGCACTCAAAATAGCACGATCGGTCAATTTTTTGCGTGTTTTATTCGTGAAGAAATTACTGCGCCGCAATAAACAGGGGAACCTGTACCCCCACGCTTTGTCCTAAACTGGTGTTTTACCCAGCAAGTGCTTCCCTCATGCAGTCTTTTCAGTATTGGGCACGGCAGTCACGTCGTGCATCGTTCCGCATTTTGTTCGTGGCTTTGGTGTTGGCCGTGGCGGCCATTTCATCTGTGGGCGTGTTCTCAGCCCGAATCGAGGCAGCCTTGGTGCGCGATGCCAGTCAAATGCTGGGTGGTGATTTGGTCATCGAGTCCAAGCGGAACACCGCCAATGCACCATGGCTTTCCATTCTTGACAAGCCGGAATACGCAACACTCAAGCAGGCTGAAAGCGTTGTATTTCCAAGCGTTGTGCCCTCGGAGCGGGTCGACTTGCTGGTTTCGTTGAAGGCTGTGAACAACATGTATCCCCTTCGTGGGCAACTCACGGTTCGAAACGCACAGGGTCAAGATGAAAAAGTGGCCAGTGGCCCGGCTCAAGGCGAATTGTGGGTCGACCAAGGCGTGCTGGGTTCGCTCGATATTCAGTTGGGCGATTCAATTCAAGTAGGCGAAATAACCCGTCCCGTGACCCGCGTTATTTTGGTAGAACCCGACCGTGGCGGTGGCTTTGTGAACTTCGCCCCCCGGGTCATGATGAATACAGCCGACCTCGAAGAATCCAAGTTGTTGGGCTTGGGATCACGGGCCACCTGGCGTATTTACTTCACTGGCGCTCAGCCGGTGATCAATCAGCTGATTTCCGAATTGACTCCAGTGTTGTCGCCCGTTGAAGAAATTGAAACACTCGAAAATGGGCGGCCTGAGGTCAGCGGGACGCTTGAGCGCGCCAATGATTTCCTGGCCATGGCTGCTTTGATCGGCACCATGGTGGCCTGTGTGGGCATTGCGCTGGTGGCGCACTTGTTTGCCAAAGAACAGGCCAGCGAATTGGCAGTATTGAAAAGCCTGGGCTACACCCCCAAACGTTTGCTGCGCATGTGGGCTATTGGCATGGGCATGTTAACGCTGGGCGCTGGCGTGCTGGGTGTGGCCCTGGGGTGGGCGGCGCATTGGGGCTTGCTGGCCCTGTTGGCTGAGCTGGTGGGCGTCGATTTACCACTGGCCGGTTTGCATTACCTGCCCATGGGCATGCTGCTGTCAGCGTTGTTGTTGCTGGGTTTTGCGGCAGTGCCCACCTGGTACGCCTTGCGCGCGCCTGCAGTCGCAGTAATTCGGCACCAAACATTGAAAAGTAGCCGGGGGCAACTGGTGTTGTCAGTGCTGTTTGGTGTGTTTACTGCCATCGCGGTGTGCCTGTTGATCGTTAACAATGTGGTGTTGGCCCTGTTGTTGTTTGCTGGTTTTGTAGGCACCTCGCTGGTGTTTGCGTTGTTGTTCTGGGGGCTGCTCAAGGCTCTCGCCTATTTGGGCAAAGGCAAAAAAAGTGCAGGCACCAATATCGCGGTTTTTCAAAGCATGTCCAAACGTGCAAGCACCCTGGTGTTGCAGGGAGTAAGCCTTGCCCTGGGGCTGGCTGCACTATTAATGCTGGCTGTGGTGCAGGGCGATTTGATCGACCGTTGGCAAGAAGCCGTACCGGAAGACGCCCCCAATCGCTTTGTGTTCAACATTCAACCCGATCAGGTTGAAGGTGTTCAACAAACATTGAACACCGCAAGCCAAAGTCCGGTCAATTTGTACCCCATGGTGCGCGGGCGCTTAAGCGCCATCAACGGTGAAACCATCACGGCTGATACCTTTACCGATGAACGTGCACGCAACACAGTGGAGCGTGAACTGAATTTGAGTTTTGCGGACACCTTGCCCACGCACAACACCGTCGCTGTGGGAAGCTGGTTTGATGAAACACCCGCCAAAGCAGAAGTGTCCGTGGAAGACGGTGTGGCTGAACGTTTGGGCATAGGCCTGGGCGACAAGCTCACCTTTGACATCGCAGGTACGCCCTTAACGGCTGAAATTACCAGCATCCGCGAATTGCGCTGGGACTCCATGGAGGTGAATTTCTTCATGGTGTTTCCAACCGAGGTGCTGCAAAGTTTTCCGCAAACCTGGATTACCTCGGTCAGCTTGCAAGATGACAAGGCCATTCCCGTGTCGCGTGAGCTGGTGCGCGATTACCCCAATCTCACTGTGCTGGACACTGAACTGGTGATCACCCAACTTCGTAAAATTTTAGGGCAGGTGGGCCAGGCTGTTCAGTTTGTATTTTTGTTCACTGTGGCTGCGGGTGGTTTGGTGGTGGTGGCCTGCGTGATGACAGGTGCACGTGTACGTACCCGTGAGGCTGCAATTTATCGGGCCATGGGGGCATCCACTGCTCAGCTGCAACGCGCCGCTTGGCTTGAACTTTCCGTGCTGGGTGCGCTGGCAGGTTTGGTGGCAGCTATTGCTGCCCAAGGCCTGGGTTGGGGCGTCGCGCATTTTGTGTTCGAGTTTGAGTACTTCTTGTCGCCCATGCACATTGTGGCTGGTGTGGTTGCGGGTGCAGTGGTGTCGGTGTTGTTTGGTGCCTGGTCGGTCAACAAGGTTTGCCGCGCCCCTGTGATGCAAACCTTAAGGCAAGCTGCTGCCTAGCAAGCCAGCGACTAATCGAATTACAGTCGAATTTACATGGCAGTGCACGGTTACAATGTGGGATATATACCCATATTCATACCGGCACCTCCATGAGCAACAACGATTCAACCAGTAACACCACCGGCGGCGACGCGCAACCCAAGCCGCCGATTGTCTACTTCGGCAGCACGCCAGAAGAGCAGCAGGCTGGCGTGCGCAAGCTGGTTGATCTGTTCTACGACGAAATGGATCAAAATCCGAGTTTCGAGCGCATTCGCAAACTGCACCCGGTTCACCTGGACCATTCACGCGAAAAGTTTTACCTGTTTTTGTCGGGCTGGCTGGGCGGCCCCGACCTGTATTCACCGCAGTTTGGTCACCCACGCTTGCGCATGCGCCACATGCCATTTCCAATTTCCAGTGAAGACCGCGACCAGTGGTTGTTGTGCATGGTGAACGCGCTGCGCGCCATGCAACTGCCCGAGAAAGTGATTGAAGGGCTAATGCTTTCATTCTTCCGCACCGCAGACTGGATGCGCAACAAACCCGATCCCGAAGGCAGCGCCAAGGGCTTGAACACTGTTTCGATCAAGGGCGAGTAAGTTGATGGACACACAATTGATATGGGCCGTGGTGGGCCTACTGTTGCTGGTATTGATTGGCCTGGTGCTGGTGTATCGAAAAATGACTGTCGACAATTCGGCCGAGCTGGCTCAGTTTCAAAGCCAAGTGCTGGCCAATCTGGATGAAGTCATGGATGCGCAGGCACAGCAGCGTTTTGTGTCCGAAGAATTGGGCAAGCAACTTCGCCTGATTAACCAAGACATCGAAGCGCGCCAAAGCAAGCAATCTGAATTGTTGACACAAACGTTTGCACAGGCACGCACGGAAAACCAGCAGGCCGCGCATGGTTTGCAGCAGGTTATCGTCGGGCAGTTCACGCAGGGTAATCAAATTCAGTCTGAAAAGCTGAATCAGTTCTCTGAAACACTGCACCGCACCAACACCCTGATTCAAGACCAGCTCACGCAAATTCGCTTGTCGGTTGAGCAGAAATTGAAAGACATTCAAGACGACAACGCAAGCAAGCTGGAATTGATGCGAAAAACAGTGGACGAGAAACTGCACGCCACACTTGAAACCCGCTTGGGCGAGTCCTTCAAGCAAGTGAGCGAACGCCTTGAGCAGGTGTACAAGGGCTTGGGCGAAATGCAAACACTGGCCACCGGTGTGGGCGATTTGAAGCGCGTACTTACCAATGTAAAAAGCCGTGGTACCTGGGGCGAAGTGCAGCTGCAAGCCCTGCTAGAGCAAATGCTGACCCCCTCGCAATTTGGTCGCAACATCAAGCCAGTGCCCGGCAGCCACAATATTGTTGAATTTGCAGTGCGCTTGCCCGGTAAGGAAGACGATCAACCGGTGTGGTTGCCCATCGATTCAAAATTCCCTAAAGAACAATACGAGCGCCTTCAGGAGTGCTTTGACCGCGCGGACGCTGATGGCGTTGCTGTTGCTTCCAAAGCGCTTGAAATGGCCATACGCGCTGAAGCAAAAACCATTGCCGAGAAATACCTGGCCCCCCCATACACCACCGATTTCGGTATTCTGTTTTTGCCCACCGAGGGCCTGTATGCCGAGGTGGTGAAGCGCCCTGGTTTGGTCGACGACTTGCAACGCCTTCACAGGGTTACAGTTGCTGGCCCAATCACCTTAACCACATTGTTAAACGCCTTGCAGTTGGGCTTTAAAACACTGGCGCTTGAAAAACGTTCAAGCGAGGTGTGGACTGTGCTCAGCGCTGTTAAAACCGAATTCGGCAAGTTTGGCGACATACTTGCCAAAACACGTGACACGCTTGAGCGCGCCGCCAAAAATATCGAGCAGGCTGAAACACGTTCACGTGTTATGCAGAAAAAACTGAAAGGTGTTGATGAATTGCCTGAAAAAGACGCGATCGAGTTGCTTGGATTAAATGACGGCAAGGTCGACCTGCTGGATGATGACGATGCGCCCGCAAACGCTTGATCCCCTGCCGCGCGTGGCTTTGGTGGCCACGGGTGGCACCATCGCCGGTACGCTAATCGAGGGTTCCGAAACCTGGGCTTATGAATCGGCCCAGCGCAGCGGTGAAAGCCTTGTAATGGGAATACCCGGTTTGCTTCGCCGTGCGCAGTGGCATTTTGAGCAGCCGTACAGCATTGGTAGTCAAAATCTTGAATTGGCTCATATGTTGCAACTGCGTGCTGCGTTAGTTCGCCTGCTTCAGTCGCCAGAAGTCGATGCCGTTTTGGTGACACATGGCACCGACACCATGGAAGACATGTTGTACTTCCTTTATTTGACACTCCCGGCCTCTCTCTTGACCAAGCCGTTGGTATTTACAGGAGCCATGCTGCCTTCGGATGCCGAGGATGCCGATGGGCCTGCCAATTTAAGCGGCGCGCTCGACTTTGCAGTGCAGTGTTTGCCGGGTAGCCCACTTGGCTGCGCAGTGCCATTTGGTTTGTACATGCAAGGTTTGTTTACGCCTGCACAACATGTTGAGAAACAAAGCACTGCAGGCTTGGATGCATTTGATGGTCCATATTCTGTGCTGCCGAATGCGAACTGGTTTAATAATTTTACCGCGTTGAACCCAACCGCTGATGTGGGCATGCTGGGTCAGTTTTCCAATTTGTTTGATGCAGGCACGCAAGCGCACCCATTGTTTGAAGCCATGGAGGTGCCCGTGGTGTTTTGTACGCCGGGCAATGGGCCTTTGCGTCAATTGAATGATTTGCTGAACCGCAAACCTGCTTCAGTGGTGGTGGCTGCACCGGGGCATGGCAACATTCCAGAGGCTTGTGTGCCGGTGTTGCGTCGCTTGCTGTTAAATGGTGTCAGTGTGGTGCGTGCAAGCCGCGTGGCAGCAGGTGGTGTAGAGAAGGGTGGTGAGTTCAACGCGCTAAACGATTTTGAGGAAGGTATGCTTCCAGCAGGAACGGCTGGGGTTTATTCAGAATCAGGCAGCTTGAGCCTGAGCAAGTGCGTGGTGTACGAGCGACTGCGGGTGTTGGCCCGCAGCCTGATTGGGCAGTAATTGCAAAATTAATCGACCTTGGCTTCAGCAAGATTCAGGTTTTTCCTGCCTTGGGTTTGTGCTGTGGTCACAGGCATGTTTTGTTCCCGGATAATTTGCCAAATGCCTTTGTTTTCTTTCCAGGTCAGTACCTTTTTCGAGCGTTCTTGATAAAACTTTGCACGGTAATCTTGAACAAAGCTGATTTCGTACTCATCGGGTTTGTCAAAACTGGGTATCACTTGCAAGTCAGAAATTTCGATGTCGATTCCCTGTGCTTTTGAAATTCGATCACGTCGGTTGCTGACCCATGCTTCGTAGCTGCCTTCTTCGGGCTTGAAGTTTGGCGCGTAAAAGGCGATGTAACTGTTCAAGTCTTTGCTTTCCCAAGCCTTGGCCCATGCCTTGGTTTTGTCGATCAGGCTTTTGGAGACTTCCGCAGGGTCACCAAATGCAGCCACCTGTGGGTTGGCCACGCCACCATTGTCCAGCTGAGCCAACTGAATTGGAGGCAAGCTGTTTGTGGCATCCACTGACTTCAAGGCTTCATCGAATCCGATGTTGGGCAAATCGAAGTCTTCCAGATTAATCAAGCTGGCTGGACAACCTTCAGCTTCAGCACCACTTTGGGTTTGTTCTGTGTAGAACAGCACGTTGCGCTTGGTGGGCTCATCGGCATTGACCAGTGCATCCACCGCAAACAGTGTAGTGAGCTGGCCAGTGGCAGCCAGCAATTTCAGTTTTGAAATGCTCAAATCAGCTTCAATATTGATCAGGGCACGCTGGGCCTGATAGTACTCATTTTCAGCACTCAGCAAATCGAGCAGGCTGCGTCGGCCCACCGCGAATTGTTGTTCATAGGCAGCTCGTGCTTTGGTAATTGCAGCTGCCTGTTCGCGAAAGTAATTCAGTTTTTTTTGCGAACTGACCACATCGAAAAGCGAGGTTTGGGTGGATTGTCGAATGGCTCTGCAAATGACCAGTTTGTCGTCTAGGCTGCGAAGTCGACGTTTGATCGCGGCATTTCGGGAGGCATTGTCAGCGCCACCGCGGTACAGGTTAATCGTGGCCAGCAAGTCGATTGATGAAATTTGACGTTCGTCGAATGTGGAAAGGTAGTTGCTGTACATATCGGTTTTTGCGCGCAAATCAAGGCGGGGATGAAAACCCTCGCTGGCCGCAGTTACTTCCTGTTTGGCCGTGGCAATGGATGCGTTGGATGCCTTGAGCAGTGGGTGGTTGTTCAGGGCGAACACCAGACGTTCCCTGTTTTCAACTTCAAAGTTTGCGTTTACAACATATTCCCCGGCTTGGTTGACAGGCCAAACCGTGTCGGTAATTCTTTGGTAGTTGGCCATCGCAGAGAAAGTGTTGGCCTTCTCGGTGGCCAGGTTACCCAAGGCCAGGGTGTATCGGCTGCGTGCCTGTTCCAGATCAGATTGACGTGTCACGCCACTTTTGACCTTTTCTTCAATGCGGTTCATCAGGTCTTGGTGATATTTCAAGTTGTCTTCTGACAGGCGAGTCAGTGCCTGGAAGCGGGATACATCAACATGTGCGCTAGAGGCCTCAAAGGCAACCTGATTGGCTTTGTTCAGGTATCGGTAATAGCTTTGCATGGCTCCAGAGTAGGCCGCGAGGTAGCGAGCCTGGGAGGCAAAACCGTTGTACAGGTTTTGGCGTGCCTCAATGCCGTAGGAATTCGCGTTGTAGGTGCGTGTGTCTGCGTCTTCGATCCGGGTACGTTCGCGACCAGCAGAGCCCCGTGCATCGACAGTGGGTAGCAACGTGCCGAACACCACGTTGGCTTCTTCCATTTGCGCCTCGAGTGCATGCACATCGGCATCCAGTGTCGGACTGTTTTGCAGGCCTTTAATGACACTTTGTTGCAAAGGATTTGGCGCATTGTTTTCTGTTGCTTGCGTCGCTGATTGGGCTTGCACCTCAGTTACAGCCTGGCTTTCCTGTGCCCAGGCGGCAGGGGCACTCAGGGTGAGCAAGGCGAGAACCATGGCCGCAGGCAAGGTTTTCAGCGTGGGGTTGGGTGTGTGGCTTGTGTTCATGTTGACTCGTTCGTTAAATTGCATCAGCAAACTGCGGCAGCTTCTTCAGCAGGTGCGCTGGCTGAAGAATCGAAACCACTGGAACTGAGCCCGGAAGCCCAGCCAGTTTTGCTTTGAATGTATTCGTTGGCTTGTTCCCGGGCTTGATCCAAATAGGTTTGCACCTTTTCCTGAACCGCTTCAACTACCGCATCGACTGTGTATTGTTCAGACGAGTATTCATGGTCGTTCATCTTGGGATTGCCCGCGTAGTCGTTGCCATCGGTGTATTCGGTACAGTCGGAGTAGCCGGTTGGGCAGTCGTTGTCGTTTACCGGTGTATCGTCAGGCTCAACGTTCATGTACACATGGGCGGTGTCGGTCAGGCAGCTTTCATCGCCTAGGGTGTAGCTGATTACATCTTCTCCGCAAAAACCCTCGTTGGGTGTGTAGTGCAATTTGCCATCCCTGATTTCAACCGTGCCGTTTTCGGCGCTGGCCTCGGTGATTTTCAAATCACCGCAGCCTAGATCGTTTTTCAGAACGTCGACAATCACCGGGCAATCCACCTTCGTGCTGGCGCAGTCATTAACCGCGTCAACCTCTGGGCAATCAGGATCTGTTTTGCACTCAGGCTCGGGTGTACATTCAGGCTCAGGCTTGCAGTCTGGTTCTGGCTCACAGTCCTCCTGTTCGTCCACGGGGGGGCAGGTGGGTGGCGTAGGGCATTCGCAGTCCTCTTCCTCGTCCACAGGTGGGTCTACGGGTGGGGGCTCTTCATTTTCATCGACGGGCGTGGGTGGCGGCATGTCTTTGCATTCCACGCTGGCTGGGCCTTCTTTTTCAACCACGCGAACTGTGTTGGCACCATTTTCGCCAACTTCACCATCCATGCTGGGCAGCGGGTCCTGGTTAACCCGCTCGACAACATAGCCTTCGCTCAGTTTTGGAAGGTCCTCGGGAACATCGTCGTCTTGGGCACCCACAGTGATGTATTTGCGTATGACATCTTTCTCGGGTGGTGTACCTGCGTCAAAGGGAACAATCTCGCCGGTTTTTGGCTTGATCAGCCATTCTGTAGGGCCTTCAAGGGGACGAACCATTTCAGGTGCAGTAATTTGCCCGTCGGTAAAGGGTCCCAGTTGAACGACCACCTCGGTTTGCGGTTTGCGCTTTAAGGCTGGGCGCGGTTTCCTGGCCAGGCCAAGGGTACTTGGGTCGCATTCTTGGGCATTCACAACGGGCTTCTCGCTCATGGGGTTCCTCGGGTTCGATGTCATTGATAAGTGATCGAGTCGCGAGTTTGGTTCCAAATCAACTGCGTGCCAAACAGGTGATTGGGTCAGGATGAGTGAGAGTTAACTCTATGGAGTTATTGGGATGATTGATCTTGATTTACTGTTCAGTAAATGCCTGAATTGAGCCGCGTATGACAGGTTTGGTGAGGTAGGACAATACAGTTCGATCTTCAGTTTCAATGCTGACATTGGCAACCATGCCAGGCATCAGACGAATTTTTTCGTTCACTTTCAGGCGCGGTACTGTCACTTTCACACTGAAGTAAGGTCGGCCGAATTCGTCGAGCAAACTGTCCGCCGAAATACTTTCTACGGTGCCTTCAAGTGCGCCGTAAATGGAATAGTCATAGGCTGTGACTCGAATGTTGGCGCTTTGTTCTGGTCGAATAAATGCGATGTCTTTTGGGTTGATTCGTGTCTCGAAAACCAGCTGTTCATCAATTGGTACAATTTCGATCACCTCTTTTCCCGCGGGCACAACGGCACCCCGGGTGTTGTACAAAATACGCTGTACAAGGCCGTCCACAGGGGTTTTTAAGGTGGCCTGGTTCACCCTGTCGTTCAGTTCGATCTGGTTTTGCTCAAGACTGGCCAGGCGTGCCTTGACTTCCGAGAGCTCGGTGCGTGCTTCGTTGATTTGCTTTAATCGAATTTCTTCAATTTTCTGGCGGGCCTCGCGAATGGCAGAGTACAGTCGGTTCGTTTGTGCATTGGCACCTTCATAGTCGCCTTTGGCTTTGGCCACATCGCGTTCAAGTCGCAGTACTTCAACCGGGGATACAGCGCCGCTTTTTAGCAGTGGCCGCATGCTGCTCAATTCTTGTTCCGAGATTTCCAGATTCCGTTTGGCTGCGGTGGCGTTGCTTTGTGCTTCGTCGAGTTCGCGTTGCCGTTGGTCAAGCTGCTGTTCATAAATTTGCGTTTGTGCGGCCCATTCTTGCAGTTTGGTTTGTAGCAACTTGGATTCTTGCAGGTACAAATCGGGGTACTGCTGAATTAATGGGGCAGGCAGGTTTAGCGTTGTGTTGTTCAGTTGTGCCATTAACCGGGCTTCTCGAAATTGAAACGAAGCGTCGATCGCTTCCTTTTCTTTGAGGCTTGATGAAAAACGCGTGATGTCAATTTGAACCAGTTTGTCGCCAGCCTTTACCAACTGACCCTCGCGGACAAACACCTGGTTGATCACGCCGCCGTCTACGGCTTGAATGACCTGCAATCGTTGCGAGGGGACCACACGTGCCTCGCCATGTGCAGCTTGGGGCACGGTTGCAATTGCAGACCACGCCAGCAAGGCCAGCAAGGTGAGGGCGCAGCCATGTACCAGGCGTTTGGTGAGCACTTGTTGTTCATGCCACAGCCTTGACTGGTCCAGCCCTGCAGTTGCCGGCATGTGGTGTTCTTTATTTCGCCCGGCAAGCCAGTCGACAATTCGCTGTGCGTGATGTTGAATTTTCATGGTTCAACCTGCATTTTTTTGTTTGTGTTGTGTGGCAAGTGCATTGGCTGCGTGTAGTACTTCAGGCTTGTTGCCCTGCGCGTGAATTTGCCCCTTGTGCATCAGTGCAAGGCTGCTGGCACAAGCCAATAGCCCAAGCTTGTGTGTGGTGAACACCAAAATGCTCTGTGCTGGCAGCTGCTGCAAATGTTGCATTAGCTGGCTCTCCATGTGTTGATCTAGGCACACGGTGGGTTCGTCCAGAAGCACCAATTGGGGTTGACCCGCCAGCGCTCTGCACAGCGATACAGCCTGCTTTTGCCCTGAAGACAAGTTGTTGCCCTGACTGTCAATGACCATGTGAATGCCGTCCGGGTGTTGATCTACCCATTCTTTGAGCCCAAGCTGTTGCAGAATTGTCCAGCAGTTTTCAGTACTGATGTGCGGGCGCATGAAGCGAATGTTGTCGAGCAAACTGCCCTTGATCAGCACTGGGGGTTGGCTTGCATAACCCACTTTGGATTGAAATTCACTGCTGTGAAAATGTGCAATCGAAAGCTTGTTGACCGCCAGTTGGCCGTGATCGCATTTCAGTTGTTGGGCCAGCAGTTTGAGCAGGGAGGTTTTTCCAGAGCCAGTTGTACCGATGATTCCAAGCCGGTTTCCCGCGTGCAGTTGCAGGTTCACGGCGCGCAGTATGAAGTCAAAAGGTTGAGCAGTTTCGCTGTTACGGCCAGGTTTCAAAACGCTTGCAAATTCAAGGGCCATGGTGTCGATGCGTTCAAGAGCAGCGCGTTGCTCAGTGGTTTGGGTTTGTTGCCCCAAAAACCGGTCCAGTTCTTCGAAGCTGGCCTGGGCCGAATGGGTTTGTACCAGGTGGGCTTGTAATTTCTGGATAGGTGCAAAGCAGCGCATGGTGAGCATGGAGACTGCGATCAAGCCACCCACGGTGAGTTGTTTTTCAACAATGAAGTAAACACCCAGCGCGATGGTCAGTACCCAACTGCCTTGTTGCAACAGATGTATTCGTTGATTGATTAAAAACATTTGATCGCGAACTGCATTGCCGCTTAGCCGCGATTTAAGCTGAAGTTTGTTCAACAGTTTGCTGTGTGCTTGTTGAACGCCGTGTGCCTGAATGTTGTCCAGACAGGCCAGCGAGTCTAGCCATTGGCTTTGGGTTTCGCGGCTTTGCCGCATTTGTGTTTGCCCGAGCCGGGAAATTGTTCGGTGAGATGTGGCGATGAACAGCAAGGTGAGTCCAATTACTCCGCCCGAGATCAACAGGAAAAGGGGATGAATCAGGGCAATGACCGCCAGAAAAAGCAGCAGAAACGGCAGGTCAATCAGCGCAAGCAGAAACACGCCTGTCACCAATTCACGCAGTTGCTCGAACGAACGAAGGTGCTGCAAAAGCAGGGTTGGTTCGGTTTTGTGGATGGGCACATTCAAGAGTGATTTTGACAGGTGCATGGTGCAGCGGGTGTCGATGGAGGTTGCCGCAATTTCCATCAAGCGATGGCGCGCATGCTTTAAAGCATGCTCAAAACCCAGGCAAAGAAATACACCGAACAGCAATGTAATCATTGATGCATAGGCCTGGTTAGGAATGATGCGGTCATACACCTGTAGCGAGAACAGCGGGCCTGCCAGGGCCAGCAAGTTGATCAACAGAGAGGCATAGATCACCGGCTTGAAGCTTCCATTCTCAAAATCGAGTGCTTCTCGCAACCATTGGCTATCACGAAGCTGTTGCCAAAACTCAAACAGGCTTGCCGGCGCTGGTTCGCTTCGGGTGTCTTCAGTGGTTTTGGGGGCTTCAATTTGCAGGGCCCATTTCAAGGACGCTGGTGGGGAATTCGATGCAATCAGTTCTTCAAGTAAGCCACACTGGCCGTTGTGCAACATGGCCAGCGTGTGTGGACCAAGGTGTTTTATTTCACTGGTGGACACATTTTGAAACAGCTGCCGAGAAATATTGCAGGCTGATAGATAAGCCAACAATTGATTCAGTTCGGGGTCTTTTCCTGTCTCAGCCAAATTGGCTTGCAATGCCCATTGGCTGGGTAAAAACTCCAGCCCCATGTTTTCCAGCACGCTGCACAAGGCGTGTTGCAATGGTTTGATTGGACGGGGATCTTGGAGCATGTCAGGGGCCGAAATTCAAGTGCGCCCATGGTAGCGCTTGAATTTGGCCCTGAAAATCACTCACTTGGTTCACTCCCCCGGGTGGGGTGTGTGGCTACTTCTATATCAAACCTTCAAAGGGCAGGGCCAATACAGTATCGCCTGCTTTCAAGTCACCTTGTTCGTGATCAAGTACCAGTAAACCATCTGACTCTGACATACTGCGCAAAATTCCTGATCCTTGTGAACCCGTTAGGTGAGCAACCAGAACACCATCTTCCATGACCAGACGAGCGCGCTGATATTCAGTGCGTCCCGGGCGCTTGCGAACGTTTTGGACCAGCTTCGCGGTCAGCATTGGAACTGGCAGGGGGTTGGCATTGGCCAGTTTGAACAGGGCGTCGCGTACAAATGCGTAAAAAGTCACCATGACTGCAACCGGGTTGCCAGGCAGGCCGAACAGGTAGGCGGAGTCGCCATTGGCTTTGTTGTGTACCTGACCAAATGCCATTGGGCGACCCGGGCGCATGGCAATTTTCCAGAAATTCACGCTCCCCAGTTTTTCCATAACATGCTTGGTGTAGTCCGCTTCACCCACAGAGACACCGCCCGAAGTCACGATCACATCGGCTTGTTCCATGGCTTGCAACATGGCTTGTTCAAGAGCTTCTGGGGAGTCCTGTACCACACCCATGTCCAGCAATTCAATGAATCGCAGTCGGGTCAGCATGCCATACAGTGTGTAGCGGTTGCTGTCATACACGCAGCCTTCATCCAGTGGCTGGCCGAGGGATCGCAATTCATCGCCGGTTGAGAAAAAAGCAACCCGCAGTTTTCTGCGAACCGATACTTCTGCAATTCCCAGTGAGGCCAGCAAGCCCAAGTCGGCTGGTCGAAGTACCTTGCCAGCGGGCAGGGCGGGTTTTCCAATCGTGAGGTCTTCACCAGCCAATCTGCGGTTGTCTCCCGCTTTGACTGCACCTGGCGGAAAACTGATTTGGTCGCCGCTCACGGTGGCATTCTCCTGCACCAGCACAGTGTCGCAGTTCTGGGGCATCACTGCGCCAGTCATAATGCGTACACATTCACCATGGGCACAACTGCCGTTGAATGCCTTGCCCGCGTAGGCGGTACCAATCATTTTCAGTTGGGTGATGTCGGCGTTTTGTATGCAGTTGCTGTTGAAGGCGTAGCCATCCATCGCAGAATTGTCATGCGCGGGCACATTAATGGGGGACAACAAATCGGCAGCCAACACCTGGTCCAGTGCGTCGCGAATGGCCACGGTTCGGGTGCCTGTAATCGGCTTGAGAAGCGACAGTATTTTGATTCGCGCTTCCTCAACAGTTTGAAAATCAGTTTCCATACTTTGCCTTGCTACTCAGGATTTTTGTTCGAGTTCTTTGAGTTCTTCGAGGGTGTTGACGTTGTGAAAGGCTGCCTCATCGTCAAATTCAACCGCTTCATGTGGAATGTTGGCGTACCAGGCATCAATTTTTCGACCACCCTTGCGCAGGAACTCTTCCATACTGGGTAACAGTTCAGTGCGCATCATGCAAAACACAGGGTGGTGGCGGCCTTTTGTTGAAGCCACCGTCAACATCAGCCCAACATTTTTCTCAAAGGGGGCGCTCAGTTTTTCAACGAGATTCAAGGGGAACATGGGCACGTCGCAGGGCACAGTCACCAGGAAGGGCACCGTAGCATAGCTAAGTGCGGTTTGCATGCCCGCAAGTGGGCCAAGAAAATCAGGTTGCTGATCGCAAATCACAGGTATACCAAACCCCTCATAGACACCAATGTTCCGGTTTGCATTGATTGTCATGCTGCCTACCTGTCCGTTTAATCTCATCATGGCATGCAATGCAAGCGGTGCATTTTTGAAATTACGAAGGCCTTTGTCAACGCCGCCCATGCGGCGGCCCATGCCACCGGCGAGAATCACGCCAGTGATATCGTCTAGGGAAATGCTCATGCGTATTGTGTGTCAGTTAAAGTGTTGAATCGATGTGTGCCGGTGTAGAGCAAATAGTGTTTACCCTGGCAGCGGCCCAGCATGGTAATGTTCAGTTTCTGGGCTATTTCATAGCCCATTTGTGTGAGGCCCGAGCGAGAAACCAGCACCGGTATACCCATTTGTGCGCACTTGATCACCATCTCGGAAGTGAGTCTGCCGGTGGTGTAAAAAATTTTGTCTTCGCCAGTCATGCCGTGCAGCCACATTTGGCCTGCAATTGCATCCACCGCATTGTGCCGCCCCACGTCTTCAACAAACAGCAAAATTTCACCACGGTTTTCACCACTGTTGGAACACAGCGCGCAACCATGCACCGCGCCGGCCTGTTTGTAAATTGACTCGTGTTTGCGAACATGGTCCATCACGCCGTACAGCACGTCTTGTGAGATGTTGTAGGCGTTGCTGAGTTGTACCTTGTCCAGGTCTTCCATCAGGTCGCCAAACACTGTGCCTTGTCCGCAACCTGAGGTGGTTGTTTTTTTCTCCAGCTTTTGCGCTTTTTCAGTGGTTTCCCAAATGGTTTGGCCTGTGTTTTTTAGCACTGTTGAGGTGACTGCAACACTTTCTGTTTCCCAGTCCACGTGAATTGCTGCAATTTCTGAAGGGTCGGAGACCAGCCGTTGGTTGCGCAACCAGCCCAGCGCCAAGGCCTCAGGCTGAGCACCTAGGGTCATGATGGTCAGCAGTTCTTTTTTGTCGAAATACAGGGTGAGCGGATGTTCACCCGAAATTTGAACGGGCACCTGTTCACCGCGCTCATTGGTGGCTGTAATTTCAACGGTGCTGGGTATGCTCGCGTGGGTGGTTTGTATGTGTGCTGCCATAACTTGTTTCAAAAAGTTCCTTAGCCGCCGATATACGACATTTCAATTCTGTCTTTGGGCTGCGCGGTGTTTTCTGTTCGAATTTCGCTGTAGCGGTCAGCCCGAACAGACCACAGGTTTCTGATCGCATGATTCAGTTGTTCGCCAATTACCTCAGGCAAGCCGTTCGAGCGAATCAAGGGTTTTAAATCGTGCCCCTTGCTTGCAAACAGGCAGGTGTAAAGCTTGCCCTCAGTGGACAAACGGATGCGGGTACAGTCTTTGCAAAACGCTTGGGTTACAGAAGAAATCACACCGATTTCGCCTGTACCGTCGCTGTATTTCCAGCGTTCAGCCACTTCGCCTGTGTAGTTGGCATCCAGCATTTGCAACTGCGACACCTGTTGAGAAATCATGTTGACGATGCGCGCAGATGGCACTACCTCGTCCATTTTCCAACCATTGCTGCTCCCCACATCCATGTACTCAATAAATCGAAGTATGTGGGGTGTGCCCTTGAAGTGTTTGGCCATAGGTAACACTTGGTCGTCATTCATGCCACCTTTCACAACCATGTTGACTTTGATCGGCCCCAAGCCAGCCTCATGGGCTGCTTCAATCCCATCGAGTACTTCGTTGACTGAAAAGTCTACGTCGTTCATGGCCTTGAAAACCGCATCGTCGATTGCATCCAGGCTGACCGTGACACGGTTCAACCCGGCTTCTTTCAAGATTTTAGATTTTTTGCGCAGCAGGGTGCCGTTGGTTGTCAGCGTGATCTCAACCGGTTTTCCGCCAGGCGTGCGCAAGCGTGCGAGTTGTTCTATCAGGATTTCGATATTTTTGCGCAGCAGTGGCTCGCCACCGGTCAGGCGTATTTTCTCTACGCCCAGTGCCACGAATTCTCGGGCAACCTGCTCGATTTCTTCAAAGCTGAGCAAGTCTTTGTGCGGCAAGAACTGGTAGTCTTTGTCGAAAATCGACTTGGGCATGCAGTACACGCAACGAAAGTTGCAGCGATCCGTGACAGAAATACGCAAGTCGTGAAGCCTGCGATTGAAATGATCTTTTGCGGGTACTTCACTGTTTTGCGGTGCGCTGAAATTCAAGGGAATTACGCGCGAATTGTCCTGGACCAGTTGAATAACTCGGTCTGTCATCGTTCAATCCCTCGCCCCATGGGGCAAACTCCTATTGTGATACTTGTGGTGTATCTTCTAATCTAATAACCATGAATTGTGCCCGTACTGGCGGGCACCGGCAACTCACAGAGGTGTTTTTTGAGCGCAAAATTTTTGGTGCTGGGTGAGCTGGCAGTTAATGTGAAAATCGGAAAGGTGGTGCAGAAATCGCCTTGGCAGCCGTTTCGCTGGCAAGTACTCGAAATGTGTCCTGTCGAAGTACCTATTCCGCAGGGGCCCGATGAGTTGGTTCAAACTGTGAAAGCAGAGGTGTATCAAGATCAGTTACAGGGTTATTTTTTGAATCTTGATACCGAGATTCCATACATATTTTTTTGCGTCCGTTATCCAGATGACAACAAAACACGAATGCCGTCAGTATTTGAAGCTACTTTAAGCTACGACGAGGCTGCTCGCTGGATGGATTCGAATGAGGAAGTCCAGACTCTGCCTTTGCCAGCACCTGTCGCAAGTTGGTTGGCTGAGCTGGTTCAGGCGAAATATCAGCCTGAACCCAAGCAACGCAGGCGCCCGCAGTCCTTTGTAAAACCAGAGGAGCGTAGGTAAAGCAATGAGCGACAATTTTTTAAGTAGATGGTCCAAACGAAAGCTGGAAGCCAAGGAGCAGGAAAAGCAAGCTGAAACATTGCTTGATCTGCCCGAGCAATTGACCGAACAGCCAATTGCGATGCAATTGTCTGCAACGACTGAGGTTGATGGCAGCCTAGCTGCAGAGGCTGTAAACCCCGAACTGCCTTTACCCACCGAAGCTGATTTGCAGGCCGTGGAGAAGGGGGGCGATATCAAAGCCTTCATGGTCGACAAAGTCTCGGCCGAGTTAAAAAACAAGGCTTTTAAGGCGTTGTTCTCACGCCCTGAGTTCAATGTCATGGATGGGCTGGATATCTACATTGATGATTACAACAAGTTTACGCCTTTGAGTCAGGAAGACATTGCCAAGATGGCTCTTTCCAAGCAGCTGCTGAGTCGACCGGATCTCGAGTTGCCAAAGATAGATGACATCAGGGAAGGCTTTAGTGTGTTGACAGATACGGTAACTGAGGTAGTTGAAAACCCATCTCCTGTATCAGACAAAGCTGACGGTGAAATGCTCTCCAATGAGATCTCTTCAGAAACACCAGTGGATCCAAGGGTAATCCCTAATGAATCGCAAGTCGTTGATTCTCAAGAACTACCGGCAGCGCGCTCGTTCGAAAGTTCTTCAAAAAAATGATCTTCATTTGGTACATTTTGACGTATCGCTTGTCCAAGCCGATACAGACAAAATGCACCACCTGGCTTCTTTGTATACAAGAAGGTATTTCTAGCCCGATGATTTTAAATAAGAAAAATTACAAGGGTAATCTGGCACAAGTTTTGCAATTAATTGCCAAATAACCAAAATAGAAGTATCAGATGACCAACTCGGATGTGTTTGTGTGTGGTTGCCAGGGAAGCGGCGAGACGATCGACAAAGCGTTGAAGAACGTGAGCGTTGACGGCGTGCGCTTTTTGTCTGCTCAGCGCGCCTGTCGCGACGGGATTACCACTGTGCTGGATCCCCAAAACCACACCGCTGGGGCTCGTTGCTTTGTGGGTTGTACCCAGGAGCAGGCGGTATTTGAATCTGTCGCTGAATCGTCCTCTGGCACGAAAATCATTGAATTCGTTAATTTACGCGGCTTGCTGCGTGGGCAACCGGCTGCCCAAAATCAGCCAGAGGTTGCGGCGACGGTCGCTGCATTGGCGGCGTATGAAACCGAATTTCAAGTCGAACCAGTTCCAGCTGTCTTGTTCAAGTCCCAAGGACGGGTGGCCATGGTGGCTCAAAGTGACAAGCAGCTTCATCATGCTCAAACTTTGGCTAACAACCTCACAGTCGACCTTCTGATTGCGGATGCAGCAGGCATGGTGTTGCCTGCAAAGCGTGATTTAAACGTTCTGGCATTGTCGGTGGAATCGATTGAAGGTTATTTGGGTGCCTTTACTCTGAGTACCCGCAAGACCAATCCAGTGGACATGGAGTTGTGTACGCGATGTGGTGCATGCGTTGATGTTTGTCCCACCAAATCGATTTCCAGAGATTCCTTCTCGATCGATTTGAGCAGCTGCGACCAAAGTGGTGCCTGTATTAAAGCCTGTGGTGAGTTCAAGGCAATTTCATTTTCTGACATGACGGCGACTACGGCGCGTGAATATGACATGGTGATTGACTGCACTATGCCAGGTCTTTTCGCCGACCGTCAGGCACCCCTTGGTTACTGGCATGTGGGTGATAGCGATCAGCTTTTGCTGGAAGCAATGCTTGATGCGGTTCAAACCGTGGGTGAATTTGAAAAACCCAAGTTTTTTGAGTACAAATCGAGCATTTGCGCACACAGCCGCTCTAACAAAGAGGGTTGTCATAATTGCATCGACGCGTGCAGTACAAATGCAATCAAGTCTGCAGGTGAAAAAATTGAAGTAAACCCGCACCTTTGTCTGGGTTGCGGTGCGTGTACTACTGTATGCCCAACTGGCGCGATCCAGTTTGCTTTAAGTCCGGCAACGGCGCAGGGCAGGGCCATTAAAACAGCAATCAAAGCGTTTCGTGCCAATCACGGAAAAAAACTGGAACTGGTGTTTCACGGTCCAGACCTTGAGCACAATTGGCTTGAGTCCGCCAAGAAAATGGGTGTCGTCAACTCAAGCAAATCAGCGCCCTCTGATTTCAGTTTGTTGCCAATTGAATTGAACCACAGCGCCAGTGTCGGGCCCGATTTGTGGTTGTCTGCTCTGGCCTTTGGTGCGGACAGAATCACTGTGTTGCAATCGGCCACTGAAGCAGGGCACTACAGCGAACCTCTAGGTGCGCAAATGGGCTGGGTCAATACCTTGCTCGAGGCCATTGGCTTGGGTCGTCGTGTTCGCTTGCTGACAATAGAACAAACTGCCAAGTTATTCGAGCTTACGGACCTTGGTGCCTCTGCTGTAGAGCCAGCAAGCTTCGAACTGTCTTCCAATAAACGCACCCGCATGGAATTCGCGGTGGATCATCTGGTTGAACACGCGCAAAAGAATGCTGGCTTTAGCTTCTCCGAGCCAATTACTTTGCCTGTGGCTGCTCCTTTTGGAGCGGTGTTGGTGAATAAGGACAAATGCACTTTGTGCATGAGTTGCACCAGTGCGTGTCCTTCGTCTGCTTTGATTGACAACCCAGGGATGCCGCAGCTGCGCTTCATTGAGCGCAACTGCGTGCAATGTGGTTTGTGCGTTGAAACATGCCCTGAAAACGCCATGCAGTTGATGCCTCAATTGCTGTTGGGCCCCGCTGCACGTGAAAAACGTGTGTTGAACGAATCCCAGCCATTTCATTGCATCAGCTGTGGAAAGGCCTTCGGTACCAAGCACATGATCGACAACATGTTCGCCAAGCTCAGCCAGCACAGCATGTTCGAGCGCAATGCAAACCGATTGAAAATGTGCGCGGATTGTAGGGTAACCGACATGTACAGCGCTAAAGACGAGATGACCATTTTTGAGGTGAAGAAATGAACACCCAGACTCAACAGGACGACAACTTGATCGCCGGTGAGGACTGGGCTCGTGCCGATTTTTACGGCTTGTTGTCCCAGTTGTTTTCCGGAAACGTGAACGATGAGTTTTTGGCTCGTTTTCGGGAACTTGACCGCGAGTCTCTTGATATTACAACTCCTCTGGGTTTTGAGTTTTCGGAATTGCTTCGCGTGGTTGGGCAATTTGACAGTAAGAGAATAAATCAGGAGTTTGTCGACAACTTTATTGGTATCGGACGTCCAGAGGTCATGTTGTACGGCTCGTATTACATGGCAGGTTTTTTAAACGAGAAACCCTTGATTGCTTTGCGCGACGATTTGGCCAAGTTTGGGCTAACACGGGACGAAGCATTGGTGGAGACAGAGGATCACATTGCCTTTCTTTGTGAGGTCATGCGCTACTTGATCTTGGCGGACGACCCGCCCGTGTCGTTCGCTGAGCAGCGTGCTTTTTTTCAGGCCCACATGGCGAGCTGGTACGGTCGAATGGCCGATGACATAGAGGCTGCAAGTAATACCGATTTTTATAAAACTGTGGGTCGTTTGGCCCGCGTGTTCTTTGATGTTGAAACACAGTCTTTCGATTTTGAAAGTGCCGTTTGATTGGAGGTGATGAGATGACCAAGAAAATGATAAATCAAGACAAACCCAAACTAGCAAGACGCCAGTTTCTGGTGGGCGCTGGAGCGGGTGTCGCTGCCGCTGGTGCTGCATTGGTAGTCAGCAAACAACCTGAAGTGGCTGAACAGGCCGCTGCCGCAGGCACTGAGAAAAAATCGAAGGGTTATCAGCTCTCTGAGCATGTGAAAACCTATTACAGAACCTTGCTGGTGTAATTCAAGGAGACCAGGATGTTAAAGAGAAGAGATGACAAAACAGTGGCCAAGGTGATTCCCAATCACAACCACAGCTTGCTCAACAAAATTGGGTCACGCTTGGGCGCCACCATGGATCGCCGAGCGTTCCTGAAGCGCTCCGGTATCGGTGTGGGTGCGGGTGCAGTAGCGGGCAGTTTGCCATTTGGCATGGTGCGCAAAGCGGAAGCTGCCGCTGAGGGCGGCACTGCTGGAGGCCCTATCGAGATCAAGCGGACCATTTGTACGCACTGCTCCGTGGGTTGCGCCACCGATGCGGTTGTTCAAAACGGTGTGTGGGTTCGGCAGAACCCCGTATTCGAAAGCCCGATCAACTTGGGCGCACACTGCGCCAAGGGCGCCGCGCTGCGGGAACACGGTCATGGTGAATATCGCCTGAAGTACCCCATGAAGTTGGTGGATGGCAAGTACCAGAAAATTAGTTGGGACGAGGCCCTGGACGGTATCACCAAGAAAATGTTGGCACTGCGTGAAGAAAACGGTCCAGATTCCGTGTTCTTTATTGGTTCATCCAAGCACAACAACGAGCAGTCTTATTTGCTGCGTAAGTGGGTGTCCATGTGGGGCACCAACAACACCGATCACCAAGCTCGCATTTGCCACTCCACCACAGTGGCTGGCGTTGCAAACACTTGGGGTTACGGCGCAATGACCAACTCCTACAACGACATGCAAAACACGAAGTGTGCGTTGTACATCGGTTCAAACGCTGCTGAAGCTCACCCTGTGTCTGTATTGCATATGCTGCATGCCAAGGAAACTGGCGCGAAAATGATCGTGGTTGATCCGCGTTTCACTCGAACCGCTGCGCGTGCTGACGAATATGTTCGCATTCGTTCCGGTTCAGACATTCCTTTCCTGTTTGGTTTGCTGCACCACATCTTCAAGAATGGTTGGGAAGACAAAAAGTACATCAATGACCGCGTGTATGGCATGGACCAGATCAAGGCCGATGTAATGGCAAACTGGACTCCTGACAAGGTTGAAGAAGCCTGCGGTGTTGGCGAAGCGCAAATGTACAAAGTGGCTGAGATGATGGCCAAAAATCGTCCAAGCACGTTGGTGTGGTGTATGGGGCAAACTCAGCACTCTATCGGTAATGCCATGGTTCGCGCCTCTTGTATCGTGCAATTGGCATTGGGCAACATTGGTGTATCTGGCGGCGGTGCAAATATTTTCCGCGGACACGACAACGTTCAGGGTGCTACCGACGTAGGTCCAAACCCAGACTCATTGCCTGGTTACTACGGTGTTGCGGAAGGTTCGTGGAAACACTGGTGCCGTGTTTGGGGTGTGGATTACGAATGGATCAAGAGCCGTTACGCCGAGGGTATGTCAACTAAAGCGGGTATGACGGTGTCCCGCTGGGTTGATGGTGTACTTGAAAATCCAGAGCTGATTGATCAAAAGGCCGGTAACCTGCGCGGTTTGTTCTTCTGGGGCCACGCACCAAACTCACAAACCCGTGGTTTGGACATGAAGAAAGCCATGGACAAGCTTGACTTGCTCGTGGTGATCGATCCTTATCCGTCAGCAACTGCCTCTATGGCGGCCATGCCAGGTGATCCGGCTGGTTTGAATCCAAACCGCGAGGTATACCTGCTGCCTGCTGCAACACAGTTCGAGTGTTCTGGTTCCTGTACGGCTTCCAACCGTTCGCTGCAGTGGCGTGAAAAGGTGATCGAACCCATGTTCGATAGCCGCACAGACCACATGATCATGTATCAGTTGGCCGAAAAGCTGGGTTTTGCGGATGAGTTCAGCCGTTCACACACTCTGGTGAAAGGCAAGGGCGGCATGATGGAACCCGAAATGGAATCCGTCTTGAAAGAAATCAACAAAGGCACATGGACTATCGGTTACACCGGACAAAGCCCAGAGCGCTTGAAGTTGCACATGAAAAACATGCACACTTTCAACGTGCGTACATTAAAGGCGGAAGGCGGTCCTTGTGACGGGGACTACTTCGGTTTGCCATGGCCATGTTACGGTACAGCCGATATCAAGCACCCAGGATCGCCCAATCTGTACTCGACCGAGAAATCAGTGATGGACGGTGGAGGTAACTTCCGCGCCAACTTTGGTGTTGAGAAAGACGGTGTCAATTTGTTGGCTGAAGCTGGCTCACACCCAGTGGGTGCCGAGATTACTACTGGTCACCCTGAATTCACCGCAGACATGCTCAAACAGTTGGGCTGGTGGGATGACCTGACCGAAGCCGAGAAGGCCGAAGCCGAAGGCAAGAACTGGAAAACCGATCTTTCTGGCGGTATCCAGCGCGTAGCCATGAAGCACGGTTGTCACCCATTCGGTAACGCCAAGGCGCGCGCCGTGGTGTGGAACTTCCCTGATCCAGTGCCAAAGCACCGTGAACCAATTTACTCAACCAAGCCAGATTTGGTGGCCAAGTACCCAACTCACGATGACAAGGCCGGTTTCTGGCGCTTGCCAACGTTGTACAAGTCAATTCAAGAGAAGAACGCCGACATTGGCAAGTCCTTCCCATTGATCATGACTTCAGGTCGACTGGTGGAATACGAAGGTGGTGGTGAGGAGACTCGTTCCAACCCATGGCTGGCTGAACTTCAGCAAAACATGTTTGTTGAAATCAACCCCAAGGCAGCGAACGATCGTGGCATCAAGCATGGTGATCAGGTCCGTGTGATGACCCCGACTGGCGCGAAGATTCAGGTGCAAGCCTTAGTCACACGTCGTGTGGGCGAA
>FWPV01001923.1_pt1 | contig 53463 bp, 43 predicted proteins | sample 2228371 | NCBI WGS metagenome assembly FWPV01 (sample SAMEA103939776, study PRJEB20133) | metagenome
CCCGAAATCAGCAAGCACACGAGGGGAGGAAGCGTCCCGGGTTCTCTCGGCGCCACTCTTGCCGCCCTCCTGGAGCCCCGACCCGCCGGGGCCTCTCGGCCCCGGCGGCTTTCTGCCGACCCCCGACCGGCCACACCTGCTGGGGAGCTCCTCGCCGCGCATGGTGAACCACCGCGGCAACGATGGGGTCGCTCGAGACATGAGGCTGCCTCGGCCAGCGAAAGGCTGGATCCAACCCACGCAACCTGGGTTCGTGCTCACGGTGTTAACGCGAGCGGGGACCCTCCCCTTGAGTCGCCGGCCGAAACCGACCTCTCTCCCCCGAACGCCGGCTCATGCCCATAGGTCACACCGCGCGCGGCCAAGCCCAGAGGGGCGGAGGGGGCCGCAGGCCGGAGGTTCAGGTCGGGCGGAACGCCGGGAGCACCCCTCGCAGATTGCGTTGGCGGATCCTCACGGAACCATCGCGTTCTTCGGGTGGTCATGGGGCACTCCGCCCTTGCCCCCGACGGTCTCCCCGCGTTCACCACCCGCTCATCCTCGCCCAGATGGCGAGAATGAGCCCGAGATCCGCCACGAGATGCGCACAGGCCGGCACGGCGAAGCCTTTCTCCAGGCGAGCGTCCAGCCACCCCCACGCGAGCGAGGCGCAGGCCACGATCGCCAGGCACGGCACCCACCACTCCCAGTGCATGAACTCCCGGAGCACGAGTCCATGGTAGGCCTTGAAGGCAAGGTGCACGGCTCCCCTGAGCCTGCCGGCGCGGCGCAGAGACGCCCAGTGAGCCTGTTCGAGAGGCGGGTGCACGAGTCCGTAGGAGAACACGAAGGTCCTGAAGCTCCATCCCGACAGCCCCACTCCCCGCAGCCACCCCTCCAGAGGCGAAGCGACCATCCGGGGGAGGAGCGCGCACACGAGCGGCCGGTGAGGGCCGCGGGCACGATCGCTCCGTACGCCCACTTCGTGCTCCACCCCCACAGCAGGCGAGGGAGTTCCCTGTGGGAGCACAGCACGATCAGCGCGTGGTAGAGCCCGATCGCCACCCAGGCGCTGCGAAGCCACAGGAAACCGAGGGGTCACGGCGAGGTAGGGCGCGAGGATCCGCAGGGCGAAGGGAGAAGGTAGCGAGATGAAGTGCTCAACGGATCTCCTCCGAGCGTTCACCGCTCTGGCTTCCCGTGAAACGCAGGCACAGGGGTCCGCGTCCACCTGGGGCGGCGAGAACCCTCCCCGTACCGAAACAGGCCGCCAGAGAGGACCTCCCTCCTTGGAGGGGCCATAGGAGGGATCACGGGGTTGACGGGCCGCTCCTGTGCCACGCGCGCGAAGGCTTGCGTCCAGAGGGAGGGTGGAGGTGCCTGAGGCAGGAACGGGCCTCGCTCCTGGCAAAGGAACGTGCCGCCCTCCCCCGAGCATACCTGATGGGGCGTCTCGCCGAGAAAGACCCGTGGGCACCGGTCGCGCGGGAGGTTTCGGAGGGGGAACTCCCGTGGTGTGCGATGAGCGGGCACGACGCCTCGTCGTGGCACCGTAGTCCAGCCTCCAGCCAAGGGTGGCCCCTGTGTGGCTAGACGGTGTCGAGGCCTGACTCGCGAGGCTCTTGGACCTCGGGACGAACCAGAGGCAACTTCACCGTGAAGGTGCTACCCTCCCCGAGCGTGCTCTCCACCGTGATGCACCCCCCCATGGCCTCCACGAGCTGTTTCGCGATCGTGAGGCCCAGCCCTGCTCCTCCCTCGCCAGGCTTGTTCCCGCCGAGCCGCACGAACGGATTAAACAGCTTCGTCTGATCCTCTGGCCGAATCCCCGGGCCCGAGTCTCGCACGGAGAGCGCCACGCTCTGGTCGTCCGTGAGGCACGAGACCTCGATCCCCCCTCCCGCCGGGGTGTACTTGATGGCGTTCCCCAGAAGGTTGATGAGCACCTCGCGCAGACGCTCCGGATCCCCGATAATCGGCCCGGTCGGCCACCCCTCCTCCTTGACGGAGAGCAGCACGCCGGATCCGGGGGCGCTCACGGACAGGAGCTGCACGACATCGCCCACGAGTGATCTCAACTCGAACGGTACCTGCGCGCACTGACCGACCGACGCCTCCGCCCTGCTGAGGTCCAGGATACTCCGGATGAGACCCAGAATCTTCTCACCCGCCTCGGCGATGACCCTCGCGTACCCTCGGTGCTCCTCCGGCAGGTCCTCCGACTCCTCGATCAAGGATGCGAACCCCATCATCGCGCCCAGGGGTGTTCGGAACTCGTGGGACATGCGCGACAGGAGCACGCTCTTGGCCCGGGCGCTCTCCACCGTCTTGCGTCGCTCTGCCTCCAGTTCGGCGGTCCGGTCCCTCACGAGGCGCTCAAGCTTCGCGGCCCTGGCGCGGGCTGCCGCCACTCGGGAGAGCGCGAACAGCCCCCCAGCCCCACGAGCAGCGCGCCCCCGAGGATCCGCACCCAAAGGACTTCGTGCCAGAGGGGGGGATGACGAGGATCGCGACGGGCACCTCGGGGGTCACCCGCCCGTCCTGCGCCCGGACCTGTGCGAACACCTCATGCTCTCCCGGCGGCAAGGCAACAAAAGTGCGCACCCACTCCGCTGTACACGGTGTCCAGGCGCGATCGAGGGGACGAAGCCACGTGCGGAGCTCGAGCTCCCCTCCCGAGAAATCCGGGAGGTTGAGTTCAAGCGTCACGCTGCGCACGCCTCGAGGGAGCTCCAGCCGGTGACCTCGCCGCACGAAGACGACACCGTTCTCGGAACGCGCCGCAACACCGAACGCCGTGGGGAGCGGGCGTGCGCCGAGCTTGCGTGGTTCGATACGGCAGAGGTGGTGCCTCGTGAGAAGCCAAAGACACCCCTTCCCATCCGCTTCGACCCACCAGAAGCTCTCCTCGGGCAGGCCTGTGTACGACGTCATTCGGGCCCGAGGCCCCGAGATGCTCCAGCGCTCGACCGTCGTCGAGGTCACGCCCCAGAGATCGTCCCCGAGGATCGTCGCCGAGCGGATCTGGTGCGGCTCGTCGAACGATGCGACCTCCACCCACTCCCCTGACGCCTCCATCGCGAGGATTCCCGTTGCCCCGACGACAAACCCGGAGCCGTCGGACCTCGGAAGGATCGAGAGAACCCTCCGAAGCGGCGTTTGGAGGAGAGAGGCCGTGTCCCCGCGGAGTGCGATCACACCGTCGCTGTACGTACCTGCGAGGATCCTCCCTCCGGGTTCGCGGTACAGAGCGGTGATGGCAGGGAGGAGCCCTAGCCCTTGTCGTAGATCGATGCGTGTGACGACCCCGTCGCGCCAACGCCATAGCCCAGCCCAGGTGCCGATCCACAGCCCGCCCTCATCGGGCAGGAGTGCGGTGACCGTCAGGCCGCCCCCTGGGATCGCCGACACCTGGCGCTCCCCCGCGTCCCAGTGGCAGGCTCCCAGTGACGTGCCGATCCACCCGGAGTGGCTGGTCTCGCGTGCGAACACGGTCACGACGCGGCTGGGCAGCCCCTCCACCTCTCCCCACGGGCGCGCCACGCGTGGCGGCACCCCGGTGACGAGGAAGGCGCCATTCAGCGTCCCCACCATCACGGAGTCTGACCCCAGCACCTCCAACCCGGTCACGGAAGGCAACCGCAGGGATGTCCAGACGAGGTCCTTTCCCTCCACACGCGCGGCGTGAAGGCCTGAGGCCGAGCTCGCCCACAAGGCCCCGGTGGGGCTGCTCCGGATCCTCCCCATCTGTACCTCTTCAGGGAGCGCGTACCACTCGATCGCATCCGAACCAATGCGCGCGATCCCTTCGGGCGAGGTGGGGGCCCAGAGGTTGCCTTCGTGATCGAAGGTCACCCAAAACGGCGCATTCAAGGGAACGCGGCCGATCGACGCATCGAGCAGATCTTGGCCATAGCGTACAACCACGGAGTCGCCCACGAGGACGTTCGTCTCACCCACGGTGAGCCACTGGAACAGCAGGGAGGTGGGTGGCCACGCGGGAGGCAACGAAGCAGGCTCGAAGCCCTGATCCGTCTCCGCCCATAGGGAGCCGTCCCCGAGTTGTACCCAGAGGCCATTGCGGTTCGACCCGATTCCCACCACGCCTGGGGGCACGCCAAGATCGGAGGCAGGCACGAACGATCCGTCGAAAAAACAGTAGAGGTTGAGCGAGGGAGTCGAACCCGCGGGAAGAAGGTAGCCTAGCCACAGCCTCCCATGTGGCGGTCAACGGCCCCATGGGAGGGCAGCTCAACCGCGTCTGAGGGGGTCCGTACCGCCGACGTCCCCACCCCACCAGGTTCGACCCTGCGGAGAATGCCGCCATCTCCGGGAACCCACAAGCCACCATCCCGGCCAAGGATGAGGAGACCGGCGGGGCAGCCCGTCACCGCCTCCGGACCGGTCTCCTGCCCCCCTACCCCTGGGTTGGCCACGGTCTCGAACCTGCCCCCACGGAATGCGGCCAATCCCCGCCACGTCCCCGCGTACCCCACTCCCTCATGATCACACACGACATGGTAGGTGTGAAGGTCGGGGAGGCCCTCGCGGGGGCCGAACCTCGTGATCCGCTGCCCATCGATGCGGCAGACGCCTTGGTGCGTCGCCAGCCAAAGGCAGCCCGTGGAGTCGAACGCGATGCCATTCACCGCCCCGAGGGCGTGCCCCGCGAAGTCCGTGAGCACGGTGACGGGCAGGCTCGGGCTGATCCTCACGAATTCGGCATGGAGGCAAGAGACGAGCACGAGGACGGTCACGTAGCTCCATGCAAGGACACAACGGCCCCGCCAACCCTTTGGTGACAAAACAGACATTCGGCGACCTCCAAGGCCGCGCCCCCCGGGAAGACGTCTCATCACGCGATGACCAACGAACGAGCGAACCGCGTCACGAACCCTGAGTCCTTCGGCCTCACGAAGCCAGTGAGCTAAGGATGACGGGAGCAAGAAAGCCACCAGCCAAAGACTTGTCAGGTGCCGAGAGCGACCTCCAAGGTCACGACTCGTCGTGGGGCACACACTCCGACCAGCCCACGGACTCTCTGCCTGCCCAGGGTGGGGCCAGGACTCCGGGCACGATGCGGCGAAACACATCGGGGCCCTCCCTCTCAGGTGCCCCACGCCGAGAGCTTCAAGGGCACGGGAGAAGAAGTCCCGGCTCGGCCCGACCATGCACGGGCTACGAGCGTGGCCCGAACGATTCCTCGATGAGGTCCCGGCCGAACCCGCGAGGAATCACGCCCTCGCGCGCGTACGCGTAGACTGCGGCCTTGAACACGCTCTGCAAGGCAGACATCACGAGGGCCAACCCCACGAGGTACAGCAGGGCACACCCGAGGAGGGGTAACGTGAGATCGGCCTTGAACGAAATGGCGAGGAGCGCGGCGGCGAACAGGGCCAGGGCAGGAAGGCTGAGGAGGAAGCCCACGAGCCCGAAACAGAAGCTCCCCACCACCTGCTGACCCCAGGTCTTCTTGAGGAGCCGCACGGACTCCTTGATCGCCCCAATGGGATCCATTCCCTCCTCGACCAGGATGGGCACCACGAGGAAGGTGCCGACCGACCACGCGGTGCCCAACAGACCGGTCACGGCCCGACCGAGCCTCCTCGACCTCCCCTCGATCACCCGGATGATGGTGCCCACCACCGCCGACACGAGCGCCCACTCCGCGATGAGGACCACCTTCGCCCAGGAGGCACGAAACCCATCGGCCACCGTCGGGTCGCCTCCCCGAATCCGTATGAGCGCGGCGGAGACGATGGCGGCGTTGAAGAAGGCCATCACGAAGTAGGTGCAGAAGGAGAAAAGGAACAACGCTGCGAGCTCCTCGAGCCCGAACTGCTCAGGACCCGCCGTCCCGGAGAATGCCCTCGACAACGGGAACATGAACATCGCCACCACTGCCAGGCACGCACCTCCGGAGAGCAAGGGGAAAACCAAGAGCTCCTTGTCACGGCGGAGCACGTCCCACGACGACCGCATCAACGACCAGGTATGCACGATCCTCCACATCGAGACACCTCCCTCTCGTTTCCCCCGCCGATCCCCGTGGGCGGACCGGGGCGTTTGCGTCCCCCGAGGCCATCCTCAGCCTCGTTCTCCCAGTCACACGATGGCCTGGTAGATCACTCTACCTCCTGAGGCACCGATTCCTTCATGGATGACGCCCACGTCTCGCACCGCGCCCTCCCCGGTCGAGCTTCACCCGCCGCTGCCTGAAGCGGGAACCGGATCGGACAGCGGCCCGACCGCGGAACACGAACCAGGGACGACCCGACCGCAGGGCCTGCGGTGCGCGCCTCGTCCGCCCCGATTGCCGTCGCTCCCAGGCCGGTTCCAACATGGGGACCCTCCTCGTCGCGTCAAGCCGATGGGTCTTCTGCTCCCGCCTCGCGCGAGGGGGTGTGAACCATCCGTTCGTGCCTCGAGCGTGCGTGCCCCCCGGGTCTGGTAAGGGAGTGTGTGCCCTCTTGGTACCCAGGCGCCGATCGAGGGGACCGCATCCCTCGTGATCGAGGGGCCGGGTCACGCTCCCGTCGCAGGGCCCCAGGGGGCGACTGTGACGGCGGGAGCGCGGGGTACCGTCCCGTGGGTTGCCTCCCGTGGGGGTCCCCGCATAATCGCTGGTTCACTCGTCACGATAGGCGATGGCGCCACCACGCCACCAATCCCGAGCGGGTCACCCGCGGGAGAGAGCCGTGCGGCGGTCGCCTGCATCAGCTGGAGGAAGGCACAGAGGCTCCCGGCTGAGGTGCCGCGCCGGTGTGAGCGCATGGGTGTCCTGCCCCGTGGTCATTCGTGCGACTGGGGGTACCTTCCCCGAAGGGAAACGCGATGAATCGAGTGGATCACCCATGGTCCCTCCCCGCGACCGAGGTCATGGGTGCACTGGGCACGAGCTCCGTGGGCCTCATGAGCGACGAGGCGAAACGCCGGCGCGAACGGTTCGGCCCGAACCTGTTGGTCACCAGGAAACCAGACCCATGGTACGCCCTTCTCCTTAGGCAGCTCGCTCACCCTCTCGTCTTCGTGCTCATCGCCGCGGCGGTCTTGAAGGCGGTGTTCAAGGGCATGGTCGACGCGGCGGTAATCGGTGCCGTGCTTGTGTTTATGGCGATGATCGGTTTCGTCCAGGAGATGAAGGCGAGGAAGGCCATGGCCGCGCTCGTACGCCTCAGGGCACCGAGGGCCAAGGTCCGCCGGGACGGAACCACGCCCCTCCTCGATGCGGCAGACCTCGTGCCCGGCGACGTGGTGGTGCTGGAAGCCGGGGATCGCGTGCCTGCGGACGCACGGGTGGTGGAGGCCGCCGCGCTCCGGGTGAACGAATCCACCCTCACGGGACAGTCGATGCCGGTGGAGAAGGTCGCCCATCCCCTGCCGGCGGAGTCGGGCCTCCATGCCCGCAGGAACATGGTGTACAGCGGTGCTCGGCGATCCCACCGAGGGAGCCCTGCTGACCGCCGCGGCGAAGGCGGGCCTAGACAAGCGCGAGGTGGACGAGACGGCCCCCCGACTCGATGAGATTACCTTCGAGAGCGAGCAGCAGTTCATGGGGAAACTCGATCCGGTCAAGCTGCGCGGTCGCCTCGTGCTCCTTGGGTGGCAGCGGTCGAAGAGGGGCGCATCAACTTCAACTGCCTCAGGAACGTCGCGTTCTTCCTCCTCATGACAAGCGCGGCCGAACTGCTCACCCTGCTCCCGAGCGTCGCGCTGTACGGGGAGAGCCCACTGGAACCCATCCAGATCCTGTGGGTCAACCTCGTCACCGACGCCATGGCCGCGATCCCCCTTGGGCTGGAGCCGGGGACTGGCAAGGAGCTTGACCAGCCCCCGCGAGACCCGAGGGTGGGGCTCCTCTATCCAGGGATGCTCCTCCGCATCCTCGCGGCCGCCTCGGTGATGAGCCTGCTCATCACGTGGGTCTTCCACCATGCCCACTTGCCGGTCGTATCGCCCGAGGAGGCCCACCGCATTCGTCAGACCGTCGCGTTCACCGGCATCGTGGTGTTCGAGTGGATGTTCGCACTGCAGGCACGGTCGTCGGACACTCCTGCGTTCACCAGAGGATTCTGGCGGAATCGATGGCTCTTCGGGTCGATGGTGCTGGGCCTTGGCATGCACGCCCTCGTGGTCTTCTTGCCAGTGGCGCACCGCGTCTTCCACACCCGCCCCCTGACCCTCGCGGAACTCGGGTGGACCCTCATCCCCGGCGTGGGAGCACTTTTCCTGGAGGAGGTGCGCAAACGCCTCGCCCCGAGGCTCTTCTCGGCGGGACAATGGGTCAAGGGACGCACCCTCGGACGTTCGCTCATGCAACCTCCTTGAGCGCAGCCTTCGGTGACGGTCGTGGGGCGTCTCAGCCCGAACCACCGACGACCCGGGGGCACACAGGCTTCGTCCCCAGGGGCTGACGGGTGGTTCCCCGCCTCAGCGAGAAGGGCGCCCTCCGCGAGGTGCCACGCCAAGGGCTTGACCTCCGCGACTGCTCCCGTTTTCATCGCGCTTGTGCATGCTCACTCTCTCGCAGGAGCGCGTATGTACTCCGGGTGCCGCACAGCGGGACCTCCTCTCCGGGTTGGCCTCAGCAGGTGCGCCGTATGTCTCCTCGGCTGCGTCCTCCTAGGCAACACCGCGCTTGCCGGGCACCTCGTGATCATCGGCGGAGGGAACCGCAGCCCAGAGATCATGGCACGCCTGGTGGCGCTCGCGGGAGGAGCCGCATCACGCATCGTGGTGATCCCCTCGGCGAGCGAGAACCCGGAAGAGGTAGGCCGGTCCCAAGTCGAGGAGTTCCGTTCGTTTGGTGCCTCGGCACGAGTCATCCTCCCGATCCCAGGCGACGCCGATCACGACACGCTCCTGCTCGCCGTACGGGAAGCCACCGGGGTGTTCTTCTCGGGAGGTGACCAGCGCAGGCTGGCGGCCACCCTCCTGGGGACGAGACTCCTCGAGGAGATCAGGGCACTCTTGTCCCGTGGGGGCGTCGTGGGCGGCACGAGTGCAGGGGCAGCCGTGATGAGCACCCTCATGATCACCGGTGACGAAGCCCGCGAGCAGCCCCCGGAAGACGCCTTCTCTACCATCGAGGCGGATCAGGTCGTCACCGCCCCAGGTTTCGGGTTCATCACGAACGCCATCGTCGACCAGCACTTCGTGAAGAGGAGACGGCACAACCGGCTCCTCAGCCTCGTGCTGCAGAATCCCCACCTCGTGGGCATCGGCATCGACGAGGACACGGCCGTGATGGTGGACTCATGCGGCCAGATGGAAGTGCTCGGCGAGTCGTGCGTCGTGGTGTACGATGCGACACGGGCGCAAAGGATCCTCCGGAGGGAGAACGGGAGGCTGGAAGGCGTGGGCCTTGTGCTCCACGTCCTCACGGAGGGCTCGGTTTTTGACCTTTCCTCCAGGGAGGTGATCCGGTGACGAGTGGCCCGCTCCGCATGCCAAGCACCCTCCTCATCCTCGCCAGTCTCATCGTCCTCGCGGCGGTGGCGAGCTGGATCGTGCCCGCCGGTCGGTACGAGCGGGTCGTCGTCGAGGGCGTCGAACGGGTCGATCCCGGGTCGTTCCATCCGATCCCGCGCAACCCGCAAGGGCTTGGCGACGTAATGATGGCGCCGATCAAGGGTTTCGTCGACGCGGCTCTCATCATCGGGTTCGTCTTGATGGTGGGAGGCAGTTTCGGAATCGTCCAGAAGACGGGTGCGATAGACGAGGCGATCGGCAGCGTGGTCCGTATGCACGGGCGATCGGCCCTTGCCCGCAGACTCCTCATTCCCCTGCTCATGGTGCTGTTCTCATTGGCCGGGTCCTTGTTCGGCATGTCGGAAGAAGTGATCCCTTTCATCCTCATCATCGTGCCCATGGCCCTCGCCCTCGGGTACGACACGGTGACCGGAGTCGCGATCCCTTTCCTCGGGGCAGGAGCAGGCTTCGCAGGGGCGTTCCTCAACCCCTTCACGATCGGCGTGGCGCAGGGGATCGCTGGGCTTCGCCTGTTCTCGGGGCTGGAATACCGGTTGGTCGTGTGGGTTGTGTCCACCGCGCTCACGGTCTGGTTCGTGATGCGGTACGCCGCACGAGTGAAAGCGCACCCACAGCTGAGCATCACCTACGAGTCCGACCTGCAGGCTCGCAGCTCTCTCCAGGTCGACCTTGGTGGGGGTTCGCTTGACCTGCGGCATCGGATCGTCCTGTGGGTACTTGCGGCCTCCATGGGAATCCTCGTCCTCGGCGTGCTCCGCTTCAAGTGGTACATCCATGAGATCGCTGGCCTCTTCGTCGCCATGGGGGTCGTCGCGGGCATCGCCGGAGGTCTGAGGCCCAGCGACATTGCCGACGCCTTCACCGCGGGGGCGCGAGACCTCGTGAACACCGGGCTCGTGATCGCGTTCTCCCGCGGGATCCTCATCACAGCCCAGCAAGGCGGAGTGGTCGATACCTTGCTGCATGGGCTCTCCTCCCTCGTGAAGGTGTTCCACCCGATCGCCGCCTCATGGGCGATGTTCCTCGTCCAGACGATCATCAACTTCTTCGTGCCCTCCGGGAGCGGGCAGGCCGCGCTCACCATGCCGATCATGGCCCCGCTCTCGGATCTCGTAGGCGTGTCTCGTCAGACCGCGGTACTCGCTTTCCAGTTCGGGGATGGATATAGCAATATGATCATACCTACCTCAGCAGTGACGATGAGCGTGCTCACCATCGCCAAGATACCATGGAGCATATGGGCTCGGTGGGTGCTCAAGCTCGAGATAGTTTTGTTCGTCGCAGGCCTCGTAATGTTGGTTCCACCCTACTTTATTGGGTGGCATTGAGAACGGTATGATGTGGCCTTTTGGCGGGTAACTGTGGCCGCGTCGGTGTGGCCAAGGATGTTCAGGTTCTCTTGGTTCCTGCAGGGAAAGGAGGTTGCCGTGCGGACGAGACGTGGGGCAGTGGCCGTGCTCGTCGTGACGGCGAGTGTGGCGCCAGCGCAGCTCACCTTCGATGTGAGCGGTGCTTCAGGGTCGTTCTGGCTCTATGGGCCAGATGGCCAGGATCTCATCTACAGGATGTCCCTCAACGTGGGGGTGTCTCCGACGGTGGTGCACGCGGTCGGCAACGCGGATGTGGCGCAGGGCGTGGCCCCGGCCGAGGGCGAGTTTGCCGAGAGCGCGAAGGAGTGGGTCGTGGTGTTCACCGACGCGGATGGGAATCCGGCAGGTATTGAGGCGGTCCAGCGCATCTACCAGTGGAGCGGAGCCAACCGCCTCGTCGCCCGGTACCGCCTTCGTAACCGGACCGACGCCGGGATCGAGCCCTACGTGAGCTTCGAGATCATCCCCACGCTCGAGGGGTACCGTCAGTACGGAGGCGAGACCGCTGACTTCCTCCCCGAACACGAGATCGGGTACATGCACGAGGTTGGCAAGTTCCTCGGCCTGAAGGTCGCGAGTTCTCCCCTTTTCTCCTACCGCACGCCTGGCTATGCGGAGTACGAGGACGCCTCGGACAAGGTTGCATTCAGGTATGCGCAGATGTCCAATCCGGAGAACAGTTCCTTCCCCATCACCGATGACTACGGGCTCATGGTCTTCCTCAACGCCGGGGCGCACGAGATCGCCCCGGGCGAGAGTGTCGATGTCTACGTGGTCATCGGCTACGGCACCAGCCCCGAGGGCATGGCGGCGGAGATCCTCACCGCGCAGGCGGCGTACGATGCCTGGTTCAACTCGGTGCACGAGTCCGCCCCGGCGACGATCGTCCTCGGCGAGACCGCGCCGAATCCATGCCGGGGCACCACCCGGCTCACGCTCGTACTGAGAGAGGCGACATCCGCGCGAGTCGAGATCTGCGACGTCGTGGGGAGGGTGGTCTCCGTGCTGTTCTCTGGGAGCCTCCCGGCAGGTACCCATCGGCTCACCTGGGCGGCACGCACGGACGACGGCACGCCGGTCCCCTCTGGGGTCTACACCTGGGTGATCCGCGCGGGTGACCACACGCACGCCCGTCGGATCGTCGTGGTGCGCTAGCCCGGTATGCGCTCCTTCCCATGCAAATGAAGGTCGCGGCGATGGCAGATCGACGCAGGCAAGTCGAGAGACACTCCTCAGGAGGGCAGTGAACCATGCGAGCCTGGTTCCGAATCATCCTTGTCTCCTGGGCGATGACCGGAGTCGCCCTAGCGGCAACGACAGGAAAGATCGTGGGCACCGTGACCGATGAGGGGGGTAGGCCGCTCGCAGGAGCCGACGTCGTGGTCGAGGGGTTCTGGCTGGGCGCCTCGAGCGACGCGGATGGGTACTTCGCGATCCTCAACGTGCCTCCGGGCACGCACCGAGTCACCGCCAACTACATCGGATACCGGAGCGTGACGCAGACCGGGGTGCTCGTCTGGGTCGACCTCACCACTCACCTGGCGTTCGCCCTTCCTCAGGAAGCCCTCGAGCTCGGCGCCATCGAGGTCGTCGCGAGGCGCTCCGACCTCGAGCGCGACGTCACGTTCACGGTGAAGAACGTCGCGGCCGAAGACATCGCACGGATGCCGGTCACCACGGTGAACGACGTCGTAGGGCTCCAGGCGGGGGTGGTCCGATCGGGCGGGACCTTCCACGTGCGCGGAGGGCGCGGCAACGAACTCGCCTACATGATCGACGGGCACCGCATCGGAGACCCGCTCATGGGCGACGTGCCGACCGACATCACCAAGGACGCCGTCCAGCAAGTCGAGCTGATCACAGGCACGTACAACGCCGAGTATGGGAACGCCATGTCCGGTATCGTGAACGTTGTCACGAAAGAGGCATTCCCACGACACACCGGCAGCGTCACCTACCGGATGACCGGCCTCGGTCTGGAAGAGCCCAGCGACAACCTCAACGAGCGCTACGTGGAGGGTTCCCTGAGCGGGCCCGTCCCGGGGCTGTTGGATGCCGGGTTCCTCGTCTCAGCTCGGCTCATCCGACAGGACAGCTACTACCAGTCCGGCGTCCTCGGAGAAGACGGGCAGCCCACCGGAAGGTTCTCCGGGAAGCCGTTCGGCTATGATGACCGGAACAACTTCTTCGGCAAGCTGAGCGTCCGGCCGCTCCAGGCCGCCAAGATCTCTTTCTCCTACAACTATGACGATCGGACCTGGCAAGACTATGACCATGACTACAAGTACATACCGGATAGCTCCTACGTACGGACCCGCACAAGTCACCTCGCAGCGGTGACATTCTCTCACAGTACATCCTCGAATTTTTTCTATGAAGTGAGGGGCTCTTTTTATCGTTTCGACTACTTGCAGAACTATGCTGGTCTTCACTATACCCAATACTCTCCCGGCGATGGTCGGCGAGACAACAACAATGACTTTCTGATTACTGCGAACAATCTTGAGTACGAGGACGAGCACATAGAGACGTACACGGGAAAGATTGATCTGAGCTGGCAGGCGAATAGGAGCAATCTTATCCGATCGGGGGTAGAGCTCAAGCGCCATCTGATCGACTACTTCTCGATCTACGGCCCGAGACGTCTCCTTGCCAATCAGTACATCGATGACTACAGGTTGAAGCCCTATGAGGGGGCCGTGTATGTGCAGGACAAGCTGGAGTTCGAGACGCTGATCGTGAACGCGGGGCTCCGATTCGATTTCCACGAAGCGAACGTGAAGGGCTTCGCGACGGATCCGAACAACCCGACTGAGACGCTCACGGATTCGGAGCTAAAGACGCAGCTCAGTCCGCGTCTGGGGATCTCGTACCCGGTGACGGACAAGAGCGTGTTCCACTTCGCCTACGGCCACTTCTTCCAGAAACCGACGTACGAAGTGCTCTACGAGGACCTGAACCGCAAGCTCTCGGTGGCGTACCCACTGATCGGGAATCCGAATCTCGAACCGGAGCGCACCATCTCGTACGAGTTTGGGCTCCACACGACGTTCTTCCCGGGGACCTCGGTCCAGACAACGGTATTCTCGAAGAAGATCCGGAACCTCGTGGGGGTAGTGTGGCAGTTCAAGCAGCCGGGTGTCCCGGTGCCTTACGCGTACTACACGAACGAGGATTTCGCGTACGTGAAAGGGTTCGAGATCAACCTACGGGCACGCCGAGGTGTGCTCACCGGCGGCGCGAGCTACACGTATCAGATCGCGGAAGGTTCCAGCTCATCGCAGACCGACCGATACCTCGGTGCGCACGAGATCGCGGGGCGTCAGTCACTCCAGTTCTATCCCCTCTCATTCGATCAGAGGCACACCGCCAACGCCCATGTGTCGATCGCTTTCGAGGATGGAGAGGGGCCGTTCGGCGTGTTGCCGATCGTGTTCCAGCGCACGATGACGAACGTCCTGTTCACCTACGGGAGCGGCCGTGCCTTCACCTACAACCCGACGCGGGCCCGGTACCAACCCGACCTCAACAACGCGCGCATGCCGGCAACCTACACGTTCGACCTCGAGGTATCCAAGCGCCTGCGCGCAGGACCGGTAGGTTTCGACGTACTGCTCGAAATCTACAACCTCTTCGACCGAAAGAACGTCGTGAATGTGTACTCCGTCACCGGCAAGCCCGACTACTCGGGGCCCTTTACCCCGCACTCGTACGAGTATGACAACGATCCCGAGAACTACGGGAATCCACGCACCATCTACCTCGGCCTGCGGCTCAGTTTCTAGAGGAGGAACCATGAACAGTGCGCTGTGCATGGTGGTAGTCGTGCTGCTCGGCCTCTCTCCCACCGCAGGAGCACGGGAACGTGACGCCACCGCGTCCCCCGCACTCGGCGCTCCGGCTGACGTGCGCGACTTCGCGACTACCGTCTTGAACATCAACAAGATCGGTCAGTTCGTGTGCAATCAGGGCAGGTTCTACCCTGGAAGCGGAGAGATTGGAGTGACCGGGGAGTGGCCCATCGGCTCAGGGCACGAGCAGATGTACCGGATGAACGTGTTCGTCGGCATCCCTGGGAACGTGGTCCAATCCCGCGTAGCGCGGACCAGGGAGTGGAACCCGCTTCCCGGCTACCACAACCCCGACCTTGGGCGTCTCGCGGTGAGCAATGATCCGTCGACGTGGCCTCGGCGTAACGGCGAGCCCTACTGGCCGGTCCGGGATGCGCAGGGGAATCCGCGTATCATCTCAATGCAGGATTCGTACGGGGTGTACGATGATGGCAACAACTACCTTGCCCAGACGGACACAACGAAGTTCCTCCGAGTCGAGGTTCATCAGAGTTCCTACGCCTGGAACACCGTTCTTGACGAGGACTACATCGTATTCCAGTTTGACCTCGTGAACAATGGAGCCCCCAGAGAAAGCCTCTATTTCTGTCACTACACGGATTTCGACTGTGGCGGCTGGCGCGGGACCGTCGAGTATGCGGACGATATCCTCGTTTTCGAGCGGGACCGCCAGTTTTACTACCAGTTTGACGCTGATAACCAGACGACCAACTGGGAAGGGCCTCCTTTCTACATCGGGGTCGTCTTTCTCTCCACCCCCGAGGTGAATGGCAGCCCCCTGGGCATCACGGACTTCCACTACACCTCTGACGCGAGTGAGCCTCTCGGTGACATCAATGACCGGGAGCTCTTCTGGTACATGAGCAGCGATCCCCGGCTCAAAGCCGACGAAGGGAACTGGCCAGATCTATTCCACGGGGATGACCTCCACTTCGACGACACCTCCCTCATCCCCCCGACCGGCCGTGAGATCACCGTGTTCGCCTCCAGCGGCCCATACTCCATGGCCACCGGCGACACCCTCCGGTTCATCGTCGCGATGGTGGCAGGCGCCGACTATGGGGAGATCAGCGCCAACGTCGACCGGATCTGGGAAGTCTTCCGCAACGACTGGCGAGTGAAGTTCGTCCCCCAACCCATCGTGACCGCGGTGGCGGGTGACGGAATGGTCTCCCTCAGGTGGGACAATCGGATCGACGAGAGCTACATCGACATCTACACGGGGCGCAACACGCTCGCCCAGTACCGGATCTACAAGACGACCGACCCACGCAGACTCACCTGGACCCTCTACGACTCGGTGGCCGTCGGGCAGTACGTCTCGGGGAGTTCCATGTACGAGTGGATCGACCGCGCGGTGGACAATGGGTTCTACTACTCGTACGCCGTCACGGCCATGGACAGCAGCGGGGCGGAGTCAGGCATCGCGGTGCTGAGCGATCGCACGACCACGGTGGAGGTTCGCCCCTCGTGGGCGCCTTCCACTAGGTTGGACGCAATCCGCGTCGTGCCGAACCCCTTCATCATCTCCGCAAGATGGGAGCGAGAGAGGCTTGGCAATATCCCAGAGGGAGAACCAATAAGAGAGTTGGCATTCGTCAACCTCCCTGCAGAGTGCACTATCAAAATCTTTACCATCGATGGAGATCTCGTTCGTACTATTCGCCATACCAACGGAGCTGGCACCGAATACTGGGACCTCCGGTCCGAGTATAACCGTCTTGTTGCCACGGGTGTCTATGTCTTCCACGTCGAGTCCTCGCATGGCGAACACGTCGGAAAGTTCGCCATCGTCAGGTAGAGGGGAGGGTCGAACATGATGAGGATCGTTGCGCTCCCCGCCCTGCTCGCGGTGGTCTTCCTGTCAGCCCCTTCCATGGCGGCGACCTTCCAGAACGTGGGCCACGCCGGTGCGAACTTCCTCCAGATACCTTTCGATGCGCAGGGGGCAGCGCTCGCGAATGCGAACACCGCGCTCGTCACTGGTGCACGCGGGCTTTCGTGGAACCCGGGTACCATCGCCCTCGGCCGCAACCGCGAGGCGATCTTCTCCTACTCCTCGTGGCTGGCGGATACGCGGGTCATGCACGCCGGGGTGGTGTTGAACCTTGGGTCCCTCGGCTTCGCCGGCCTGAGCGTCACCTCCCTCTCAATGGACGAGATGGAGGTGACGACGGAACTGTTGCCCAATGGCACGGGCGAGACGTTCGGGGCCGGGGACCTCGCGGTCGGGCTGAGCTGGGGATACCAGGTCACCGACCGCTTCAGCTGGGGCCTCACGGCCAAGTTTCTCCACGAGTACATCTGGGACAACACGAGTTCCGCGGTGGCCTTCGACGTCGGCTCCGTGTACCGGGCGGACGTCCTCAACCTTCGGATCGGCATGATCATCTCAAACTTCGGCGGCGAGATGGTCATGAGCGGTGATCAGATCGAGGCCCGTCTCGCCGAAGAGGAGGCCGAGAACGTGGAGAATAACCCACAGGCACAACGGCTCTCCAAGAAGTACAGTCTCCCTCAGTACTTCAGCCTCGGCGTGGCGGTCGACCCCTACGTCTCCGACCACCATCGCCTCACCCTACTCGCGGCCGCGAACGACCCGAACGACAACGCGACTCGCTTGGGCTTTGCCGCGGAGTACGGGGTCCGGGATCAGCTCTTCTTGAGGGCCGGGATGAAGGTGAGGTACGACGAGCAGGGGCTCTCCGCAGGTGTGGGCCTCAAGCTCGACGCCATGGGTGCCACTTCCCGGCTCGACTATGCCTTCACCGATTTCGGGGTCTTGGGTTCGGTCCACCACATCACGTTTGGTGTCGAGTTCTGAAGCCGAGGGCCCGGGGCGCGCACCCCGGGCCCTCCCCTAGGCCGGCAGAGGGAGGGGTTCGATGCGGCCTGCAGCAGTAAAGACGTCTGAGCGTGCCCGCGGCGCCCTTAGGGTCTTGGAGGGCGCTGCGATCTGGGTCGTGTGCACCGCCGCGGTGTCTCGCGGCCAAGGTTCACTCATGCTGGTAGGTGGTGGCGCCGAGAGTTACGGGGGGTGGTCCGATGCCCCGTACGCGTGGTTCGTCCAACGGGCCGATTCGGGCATCATCATCAACATCGACGTGGGGAGCGTGAGCTCGTGGTACCCTGCGTACTTCATCTCGCTGGGCGCAGACCCTGCCAGTCATGGGCTTCAGATCGCCACCGTGGCGCAGGCAAACAGTCAGGCCGTGTACAACGACCTCGTCTCCGCGCGTGGCGTCTTCATCGAGGGGGGAGACCAGTGGGCCTTCGTCGCCACGTGGAAAGGCACGCTTGTGGAGGAGGCCATCCACCACGTGTTCAACTCCGGAGGGGTCATCGGGGGCACGAGCGCGGGGTGTGCGATCCTCGGGGAGGTCGTGTACGATGCCCACTACGGGTCGGTCTACCCTGAGGAGGCGGCGTACGACCCCTACGACAGCCACATCTCCTTCACCGACGACTTCCTCAGCATCCTCCCCGGGGTGCTCACCGACTCGCACTTCCACGCGCGCGGGCGCATGGGACGCCTGGTCCCGTTCCTCGCGCGGCGTATCCAGGATCACGGCGACAGCAGCCTCGCCGGCATAGGGGTGGAGGAGAAGACTGCGTTCTGCATCGGCCCCGACAGGGTAGGCACGGTCTACGGCGAGGAAGTCGCCATCGTGTTCCGCTCCCCGTACTCCGTGGTGGATTGCCAACCTGGCGTGCCTCCCACCTTCACCGCCGTACGCTTCGATCAGCTCCTCCACGGGGCCCGCTACGATCTGGCTGCGCGCAGGCTCGTGGGTGCAGGGACCTACCTGACGGCCGTGCAGGGCCCTGGGCCAGATCCTGCGTACAGTGCCGTGACCCTCAACGGATCCTCGGAGCAGACCGCACAACTTGGAGAGGTACAGGTTACCGGCGTAACCTCGTCTCCCAACGCGTGGTGGTACGGCACCCTCGGTATCGTGCCTGGTCAAGGGGTCGTCCCACGGTCGGTGATCATGCCGCGCCTTTGGAGCAACCACAACTACTTCGCCAACCGGTGGGTCGGGGCGCTCTTGGGCGTGGCCCTCAATCCGCACTTCAGCGCGTGGTACCTCGATGACGGGTGCCTCACCTCGATCACCGAGTCTGGCCTCGCTCTCGTGGGCACCCTCACCTATGTGGTCACCACGCGCTCGGTGACCCACGTCGGCACGAACGCGTACAACATCCCAGGCATGGTCGGGGCATTCGTGCACTTCCTGGGACCGGGCGACACCCTCGATCTCCTGCCCCCCTCACCGGTGTCGGACCTCTCCGTGTCCATAGAGCCCTCCGGCTCCCCGCTCCTCACGTGGTCGGTCCCCAACGACAACGTGGGTGTGCGAGGATACGCGGTGCACCGCGCCACGGATCCCTACTTCGCCACGGCGGAGACGACCCTCGCAGGTACGACCACCTCCCCCCCGTGGGACGATCCGACTCCCCTGCCCCTCGAGGGTGTGTTCTACCGAGTCGTCGCCGTCGACAGGACCGGGAACGAGTCGCTCGCCTCGTCGGCCGCGGGCGTGCTCTCCTTCGTCGTGGACACCGGTCGGCCGAAGGTGCACCCGATGCGAGGGTGTCCGTGAGGCTCCCCTTCGTCCTCGCCCTCCTGGCGCCCTTGCTCGCCTTCGCCCAGGGGTCGGTCATGCTCGTGGGAGGGGGGACCGAGCGGTACAACGGGTGGTCCGATGCCCCATACGCGTGGTTCGTCCAACAGGCCGATTCGGGGATCATCATCAACGTCGACGTGGGGAGCGTGAGCTCGTGGTACCCCGCCTACTTCCGATGGTTGGGGGCCCACCCCTCCAGCCACGCGCTCCAGATACCGTCCCGCACCGCCGCCAACGACTCGGCCATCTACCGCGACCTCGTCTCCGCGCGCGGCATCTTCATCGAGGGGGGAGACCAGTGGGACTACGTGGCCACGTGGAAAGGCACGCTCGTGGAGGACGCCATCCACCACGTGTTCTTCTCCGGGGGGGTCATCGGGGGCACGAGCGCGGGGTGTGCGATCCTCGGGGAGGTGGTCTTCGACGCCCGGTACGGGAGCGCGTACCCCGAGGAGGCGGCCTACGACCCCTACGACAGCCACATCTCCTTCACCGACCAGTTCCTCCGAATCCTGCCCAACGTCATCACCGACACCCACTTCCACGCGCGGGGAAGGATGGGCCGGCTGTTGGTATTCCTCGCCCGACGGATCCAAGACTACCAGGATGCCGACATCGTGGGCATCGGGGTCGAGGAATACACCGCGTTCTGCATCGATCCCCAACGCGTCGGCACCGTGTATGGCGACGAGGTCGCGGTCGTTCGTGCTCATGGCAGCGCTACCCTCATCTGTCGACCGAATCGGCCCCTCACTTTCTCCCCTGTGCTGGTCGACCAACTCACCCATGGAGCCGTGTACGACCTGCACAGTCTTGTCCTCGTCTCACCCGGTCCCTTCCTCCACCCCGTCACCCCTCTGCCAGGTCCGCCACCCTATGGGGACGCCCTCCTCGATGGGAGCGCAGAAGAGACAGGCCAGCTCGGCGAGATCGCCATCACCGGCATGACGACCGATGACGACAACTGGTGGCAGGGGAACCTCGGGTTCGCGCCGGGCCAGGGGGTGGTTCCTCAGGCGGTGATCGTGCCGCGCCTCTGGTCCGACCCAGACTTCTACGCCAACCGATGGGTCGGCGGCATGTACGGGGTGGCGACCCATCCCGGGTTCCTCGCCCTGTGGCTCGATGTGGGGTGCCAGACCTCCATCGCCGCGCCTGGCACGATGCGGGTGGACCGCCTCACCTACCTCCTCGACTCCTTCCACGTGACCCACTCCGGGGTGTCGACGACCCGTATCCCGGGGATCGTCGGCGCCCGACTCCACGCGTGGGGCCCCGGGGATACCCTCGACCTGAGAGCCCTGCGGGCGGGCCTCCCCCAAGGCGACGGGTCGCTCACGGTTGCCCGGCTCTCGGTCTCGCCGCTGCCCTTCTCAGATAGGGCCACCATCAGGTTCACCACGACCCGCGCGGGAGAGGCGCGAATCTCCGTGTGGGACCTCAGCGGCCGGCTCGTCTGCCGCCTCGGCCCGATCCCGGTGGAGCCAGGTTCCGTCGAGGTCCCGTGGAGGCCCCGGCTCTTGATGGGAGCCTACTGGCTCGCAGTGGACGTGGGAGGCACGCGGCTCGTCCACCCGATCGTGCGTCTGCGCTCGCGCGAGGACCCGTTCCGCCCCCTGGCGCGCTGAGGGCCCCCTCAGCGACCCACACACACTCTCGCCCTCCCCGCGAGGGAGCACGCCGTCAGTCACCACGGGGCGATCGCCTGCCTCACGGAACGAGGAGCCCCCGCGTCTTCAGCAGAGCGACACTGCCTCCGCCACCTCCTGATCGCATCCCAGTCATGTCGGTCCAGGTCTCTCGCCTTGACCATCCTGACAATGATACGCTCAATCGGCGACAAAATCGAGAAGTCCGCCTTGCCATCAACATAGGTTTCCACCCCAGAGTTGCGCATTGGGCTGCTCTCTTGAAGCTCATCAAGACGACTGAGTAGACTCTTCTCTTCGTCTCTTGAGGTGGGATTGTCGACTCCGAAGAGCACTACCCGCATCCCATTGAGTACACGCCGGTTCGCATGGACACAGCGCACCGCCTCCGTCAACTCCCCATCCGCACCGTGCTCCCAAGGATCACGGCGCGGGGGCGGTCCACGCCTGCATTCTCCATGACGGCATGACCTCGACCCGGAACCTCCGCGAGGCGAGCGTCTCGGCGATCGCACCCGCGATCTCCGCGGAGGAACCGGCGCGCGTGGCACTGGCGAGGAGTATGGGCATGTGGCTCGCATCGCACCGCGATCCAGGGACGAGCGCACGACGCGCACCCTCGTCCGCCTGAGTCTCGAGGGGGACGATCCCAGCCCGGCAACGAGGCTCTCTCCCCGGCAAGCCCACCCGTCCCGACCGCCTCCGGAGACAAGGACCGCCGGGTGACGCACCCAACCCGATGACCACCTACTCCACCGGTTGCCGCAGCGACGTGGGCATGGGGTTCGCGTACCCGAGGGGACCACCACCCCCGCTGAACTGACGAGGAGGTCCTCACGCGCGAAGCCCACGCTGATTCACAACTCCCGGTCCCCGGGTTCGACGACCGGGAGCAGGAACCTCTTCTCGCGGCTCCCTCCCACGGTCAACGCTCGCCGTCGTAGCGCCGACGCCGCCTCAGGAACGTCAACAAGGCCCTCTGAACCGCTGTGCGCGCGCGAAGGGCGAGACGGGGGGATGACCACTGATCACCAAGGGAGACGCGCTTTCGTCGCTCCTCATCCCCGCCCCGGGCGCCTGAGCGCTCGTGCGTGGTGGCCCCTGCCCACGGCGTCACCGGCGCCCTTGGACCGCAGCGGCCTGTCCTTGACACGAACGTCCCTCTGGTCACCCCGCGTGAGGTGTGCAGGTGGCGTCACGGGGCCAGAACCGCCCGCGACTGGGCCTCACCGGAGGCTCGTCTGGTATCGTGGCACATTGCCCGAGGCTTCACACGATCCACACGATCGGCTCACCGCGATCTCACCACAGCCTCACGATGGATTTGCATTGTGACTCCACATTCTGGGTGGCTGTTCACTTAATCGATGAGGGCCACGTACCGGAGGCTGTCATGGACGGCGCGACCGCTCACGTCATGGAGCGATGGGATCGACTCGGCTCCTTGCTCGTGTCACGCTGCACGCGGCGACCTCTCGCCGCGACACTCATGAAGGCGTTGTCGAGGCTCGGCGACGGACACCTCTATCCGCTCGTCGGTCTCGTTCTCATCGTGGCCGACCCGGTCCTGGCCCGTACCGCGGTCCCGGCGGCGCTCCTGGCGTTCTCGGTGGAGGTGTCGGTGCAGGTGACGCTGAAGTCCCTCACCCGCAGGCCTCGCCCGTTCCACGGGCCCGACCCCCCTGACCTGCGGATACCTCCGCCGACTGACTTCAGCTTCCCCTCGGGCCACGCCGCGGGTGCCTTCATCATGGCGTTCTCCATCACGAGGGTGATCCCCTCCCTCGCCATCCCCTCGTACCTCGTCGCGACACTCATCGCGATCTCCCGGGTCGCCAACGGCGTGCACTACCCCAGCGACGTCGTCGCCGGGGTGGCACTCGGTCTGTTGAGCGCCGCCTTGGGGCTGTGGGTGCTATGACCGTGAGGATCGCGTACTTCACCGAGAGCCTCCCGCCCAACACCGACGGCGTGGTGCGGACGTTCTGCAACCTGACCGCAACGTTGGAGGCCCGAGGGATCGACTACCGGTTCTTCTCGCCGTTCAAGCCCGACGGTTCGTTCCCGTGGAGGCACCGTGTCTACAAAGTGATCTCCCTGCCCCTCGCCCTGTACTCCGACTATCGGCTCTCCATCCCCTACTTCCATCCCCTCGTGCGCGAGCTCGACACGTTCCGTCCCGACCTGATCCACGTGGTGAGCCCAAGCCCCCTGGGCCTGTTCGGCCTCGACTATGCGCGGAGACGGCGCCTGCCTGCTGCGGTCTCGAGCTACCACACGCATTTCGTTTCCTACCTCCCCTACTACGGGCTCTCGGGTATCGCCGAGCTGGGGTGGCGGTTCCTGCAATGGTTCCACAACCGCTTCAGGAGGACCTACGCGCCCTCGCCAAGCGCGGTTCGGGAGCTGCGTGCGCACGGCATACGAGGCGTGGAACTGTGGCAGCGAGGCGTGGATCTACAGCACTTCTCGCCGACCTATCGCCGCGAGGACCTTCGGGAGAGCGTCGGTGCGGGGGACAAGCCGCTCCTGCTCTACCTCGGGAGGCTGGTGAAGGAGAAGGATCTCGCGGATCTCGCGGCGGCAGCCCACATCCTGCGCGCCAGAGGCGCGGGGTTCGCCTTGGCCCTCGTGGGCGACGGTCCCATGAGGGAGGAACTTCGGGAGAGCGTGCCGTTCGTCCACTTCCTCGGCTCTCAGCACGGCACCGCGCTCGCTTCCTGGTACGCATCGGCCGACGTGTTCGTCTTCCCTTCGACGACCGAGACGTTCGGCAACGTGATCCTCGAGGCGTTCGCCTCGGGTATCCCCGCGGTCGGGGTCGCGCAGGGAGGAGTCGCCGACCTCATCACCCATGGCAAAGACGGCCTGCTCGCGCGACCCCATGACCCCGAGAGCCTCGCAGACGCGGTGGAGTCTCTCCTCCGAGACGAGGCGCGCCGCGCGAGGATGGGCCGCGCCGCCCTCCAGACCGCGGCGTCGTACCGGTGGGACGCGGTGAACAACCGGCTCGTCGATAGCTACCTGGAAACCCTATGGACCACGGGCAGCTGAGACGCCACCACCGCGTCCGGATCGAGCGAAGGGGCCGGCAACAGGGCCGCCCCTTCCCCTTCGCGAGTGACGGCGCAAAGGGCACGTGGAGCAGGGCGGATCTCCATGTTCACACGTCGCATTCCCCGCACCATGGCGGCGTCCTCGCAGCGTTGCGCCTCGCAGAGAGCTTCACCTCCCCGTCTGACGCCTTGCGCCAGGCCCTCGCGAGGGGCATGGACTTCGTCGCCATCACCGACCATGACACCATCACTGGTGCCCTCGAGCTCGCCGGTGATCCACGAGTCATCGTTGGCTGCGAGATCAGCGCGCGGTTCCCCCACGACGCCACGATGATCCACGTGATCGCCCTGGGCCTCGACGAAACCACGCATCGTGTCGCTCAGGAGCTCCGAGGCAACATCTTCGAGCTCGTCGAGTTCCTCGCGCTCGAGGGGATCTTCCACTTCGTGGCCCACCCTTTCTACAGGATGGGCAACCTCAGCTTGGCCCATTTCGAGCAGCTCCTCCTCTTGTTCAAGGCGTTCGAGACGAGGAACGGGGGAAAGCAACTCTCACCACCCTGGGTTCTTGACCGCACCCTGGACTCCCTCACCCCAGACCTGCTCATGGAGCTCGCGAACAAGTACGACATCGCGCCCTTCGGGCCCGAGCCGTGGATCAAGACGAGGGTCGGGGGGTCAGACGACCACGGGGGCATTGCCATTGGCACCACCTTCACGGTCACCCCTCCCGCGGCCGATGCCTCGACCTTCCTGCGTCACCTCCAGCTTGGTCTCGCTCGTGCAGGCGGAGCAGAAGGGTCGGTGGCCTCAATTGCCGCGCAGTACCTGGGCTATGGCGCCGCGCTCCTCGACGCGCGGGTGCGAAGATGTGGGGCGAGGTCTGCCCGGGCGTCCGACCTCCTTTGCCGTCTCTCGGTCCCACGTGCGCCTCGGGGCCGCCCCAAGGTCGTTGTCGGTCTCGCGAAGGGCCTCTTCGAGACGGTGCGCGCGGCTGTGGACCCCTCGTCCCCGCTGAAGCGGGAGGTCACGAGGACCATCCTGCGCGATCCTTCCCTCAGGCGCCTCTTGCTGGCCGGGGTCCCGCCCCGGCCAGACCCTCTCCATGCGCTGCTCCCCACGCTCCGCCGGCTCTCCCAGGGCGTCGCCTCGCGTCTTCGCCGCTGCCCCGACCCTCTCTATGCTTCCCTCGCATCCTTCATGCCTGCCATGCCCCTGCTCCCCATGATCGCGGCCCTCGTGGCCGAGTTCCGTCAACGGCCCCTGATGAGGACCATCCATCGACGGTACCTATGGAGAGGGGCCGTGCAGCGTGGCCTCGTGTGCGTCGACCTTGACTCCGCTCGAGCCCTCGCCTGCCCCTCCCCGCGCACCTTCCTCGCGCCAGAGCTCCGTCACCATACGCACCTCACGGTCCTCAGCCCGGACACGCTCCCAGGATCCGAGGCGGTCCGCGCCATCCGGGAGAACGAGGCGTCGCGCCTTCTCGGGGCGCTCCTGCGAGTCGCCGAGTGTGACTTCGACCGCATCTATTGCCTGACCACCGGGCCAGTGGGGTTGTGTGGCATCGTATTGGGCGCCCTGCTGGACATCCCTGTCACCGTGTGTTTCGGAAGGCGGGAGCGACGGCTGGCTCGTCGGGTTTTGCTCGACGGCCCGAGGCATGGCCCATGGGCTCGGGTAATCGAGCTGGTTCTCGCGGGGGTGGACGAGGTCAGAGTGGACTCCGAAGCATCCGAACTGGCCGCACGCTTGGCCGGCGCCACCAGTGCCCAGATTCGCACCATGCCGCGGTTGTCCTCCAGGGCCCCGTGGCGACAAGGCGATATCCGTGAGCGCGAGGCGACCCGGTGACCATCTGCGATCTCACCAATGCGTATGCATCCAAGAGCGGAGGCGTGCGTACCTACCTCCACGAGAAGCGCCGTTTCCTCCTCGCACACACACCGCACCGTCACGTCATGATCGTCCCCGGCGCAAGGGACGAGGTCGAGACGGGCGAAAGAGCCTCGACGTACTTCGTTCGAGGTTTGCCCATCCCTGGGTGTGCCCCCTACCGTGCGATCCACAGGCTCGACAAGGTCCTACGCATCCTGCAGCGTGAGCGACCCGACATCGTGGAGCTTGGGCCTGGCTACGCCCTCCCTTCGGCCGCATTCGCGTACCGGCGTCGAACCCAAGCAGCGGTCGTGGGGTTCTGCCACACAGACTACGTCAATGCGTACGTGCGGCCTTTCCTGCGTCGATGGGCACCACCCTTCACCCCTCTGGGCACCTCCCTGGCGTGGCGACACCTGTGGTGGGTCTACCGAAACTGCGACGCGGTGTTCGCGGCCTCCGACGTCATGGTCGAGATGCTCGCGCAGGTCGGGGTGACGGCGGTGAAGACCCCGCTCGGCGTCGACGTCGAGGTGTTCCATCCGTCACGGCGAGACGAACGGCTCCGGCAGGATCTGGGCGTCAGCCCACACGGCATCCTCGCCGTCTACGCGGGCCGTCTCGACCGTGAGAAGCGAATCGACGTGCTCTTGGAGGCCTTCAGGTTGGCGAGGCGTGACCTCGATGCTTCCCTGCTCATCGTGGGTGACGGGCCATACCGCTCCCACGTCGACAAGGCAGCCTCGTCGCGGAACGGGATCATCCGTCTGCCGTACCAGCCTGATCGGCTCCAGCTCGCTCGGGTATTGGCCTCCGCGGACGTCTACGTCACCGCCTCCCCGTACGAAACGTTCGGCCTGTCGGTGGCGGAAGCCCAGGCGTCAGGCCTCCCGGTCGTGGGGGTCAAGGCCGGAGCGCTGATCGAACGCGTGCCCGACACCATGGGGCTCCTGGGTGAGGCAGGCTCGGCCCAGGCCATGGCCGACAACCTGATCGCACTGTGCCGAAACGGGATACGCGACAAAGGGAAGGCCGCTCGTGAGGCCGTCGAGACGTCGCTCACGTGGGAGGTGGCCCTCAGGCGCCTCGTCCAGGCCTACGAGGCCATCGCGCGCACGTCCACCCCTGGATGACCCCGTGCCACCCACCACCCCTCCCCCCAGCCCCATGGTCACGGCCCACCCGGATGCGGTCCCCTCGGCTCGGCCCCCTCTGATCACCTGGCTCTTCCGGCGCCTCCTGGTCGTGATCCCCGCCGGGGTCGCCGCAACCCTCGCCCTCGGTGCCTTGTCATGCACGGGCTTTATGCCCCAGGCGAGGCTCAAGGTACCCTACGTGGCCCTCGCGGTGCTCTTGGGGCTCTTCCCATGGCTCGCCAACTCCCTCAGGCTCCTCGTGTGGACCCGTTTCCTCGGCCCAAGGCTCGCACTTCGGGATGCGCTCGCGATCTCCGTCGCCACCGACCTGGGGTCGGCCTTGAGCCCCACCGCGGTGGGCGGAGGATACGTGAAGCTCGCGATGCTCGTGCACCGCGGCGTGCGCCCGGGTGCGGCCGCAGCCCTCATGACCCTCGGCAGTCTCGAAGATGGCATCTTCTTCGCCTTCTCTGTGCCCACGGCGCTGCTGGTGAGATCGAGCATCCCGCTGGGAGGACGGCTGGATCTCCTGACCCTTGTGCAGCGCAACGCCCCACGGTTCCTCGTGGCTCTCTCCCTCGTGGCCGGAGCGGTGGCCTTTGCTGCGGCACTCGGGAGAACGCACCCCCTGGCCGCCCGCCTTAGGGGTCTCTTGGGCGACTGCCTCAGCGTCTATCGACTGCTGATCCGCAGGGGCAAGTGGCGGCTAGGGCTCAGCCTGGTGTTGACCGGGACCCAGTGGGCATGCCGCTGCTCGGTCGCGACTGCCGTGCTCGCGTCGCTTGGCATCCGTGTGGATCCCATCTACTCCTTCGCGATGCAGTGGATCGTGTTCACCCTCGGAGTGCTGGTGCCCACCCCAGGTGCGGTCGGAGGGGCCGAGGGAGCCTTTCTCCTGGTGTACCGCCCTCTTGTGCCTGCGCCGTCGATCGGGTCGGCGACCGTTGGCTGGCGGTTCCTCACGTTCTACCTTCAGCTCGTCCTCGGCATGGTCGTCTTCATCGCGTGCGGAGGATGGCGCCTCGCCACGGCGGCTCCCCGAGGGGCTCGCACGGTGACCAAGGCGGCGCGCCCCTCCCACGGAAACGTCCGGTATCGAGAATCCGTTCGCGTCTGAGAACCCACGCACGGGGCTCTCCGCACCAGATCCGCACGGTCCCCCACCACACATCCACCCGCACGTGTGCCTGTTGCTCCCACACGAACCCTTCCATGCGCAGTGCTGCCCCATGCGTGGATGATGTCCTACGAGCACGTGGATCGTCACACCGCCGTCATCATCGCGCAACACATCGCCCCTTATTCTAGATGATGTCGGTTTCGTTCGTTGCTCCGGTGAAGCCTCCACGCGCAGCGCGACGCCGTTTCGATTGGCATGACGAGGGCTTCCTCCCGCTCCCTTCGTCCACACGCTTGTCGAGGCCTCCTCGCAATGCACGCGCGGTGAACCGGAGGCCGTTCTCCCGATCTCGGCATCGGGGAGTTCGGGCACCCAACTCCTCCCGCGTACCTCCGCGGAGCTGCCCGCATGGCCTCAGGAAGGCAGCAGCTCATGCTTCGATCAATCCCTCTGCTCTTGGTGCTTCTCGTCTCCTCGGCAGGCGCGGTCGACACTGGTTCCTCCCCGCAGACACCCGCGGTGAATCCTCCGACGACTGGTGGGGGAGCCACCGGGTCGCCACAGCGAGGCACCCTGCTGAATGACAGGTTCGGCGTGATCCTCGCCCTTCAGGCGCCATGGGGTGGCGGTACCTACAACTCCTTCGACTTTGCCAGCCTTTCACCGACGAAGAATCTGGCGACGGTCGACTGGGTTGAGAGCGACTGGTACGGCAACTGGAACACGAGCAACTTCAGCTATACAACCCTCAGAGGGCAGTATCCATCCGGCGGTGAGCGGTACGATGTGGAGGCGCTGTACTTCGACAATGATGAAGAGAACCTCTATATTGCCATTGTCACATCAGTCCCTCATCTATGGGATTGGGGCGGTGGCAATGTGGGGGTCGGGATCTACGAGACACGGATCTTTGGGGGGGTGTGGATCAGATTGGGAGATCTTTCCCTCAACTTCGGGTTGAACCCTCCACGGGTCGAACGCAACGGGACCTCGTGGTCGTATGACTACGGGGTTGACCTCGTCCATGAAGACCGGGACCAACTCCCGACGTACGCCATGCGCGACAATGATCTCGGCACGTCGCTCTACCGTACGACGAACGACCTCGGTGGCTCGGACGTGAAGAACCCCACCACAAGCGATTGGTTCACCAGCGGCCTGAACCACAATGTCGAAGCGTATTGGGAGCACACGAACTTCGATCCCCACAGCACCATCTCCCAGAACCTCGGGATTCAGTACGTTGGCGAGGTGACGGTAGACTACTACGAGTATGTGTTCCCTGGCGGCGCCCTGGAGAACAACACGGCTACGTTCATCGTGGAGGTGACCATCCCTCGGGTCCTGCTGGGAGCGGACAACCCGGACGTCGGCGACACGGTGGGCATCCGGTGGACCATGGGATGCCGCAACGACGGGAACACGAACGAAGCAGTCATCAAGCTCTACGGCGTCATCGATCGTGCCCTGGATTTCGGCGACGCACCGGACCCGACCTATCCGACCCTGCTCTCCTCCGATGGGGCGCGGCACGTCATCGATGGCGTCACGTAGCTGGGGGGCACCGTGGATGCCGAACACGACGGCCAGCCCCATCCGAGCGCCCTGGGGGATGACACCAACACCGTCGGCGACGAGGACGGGGTAGTCTTCACCTCGTCCCTCGTTCCAGGCAACCACGTCACCGTCACTGTCACCGCCTCGGTAGCGGGAGTCCTCAATGCCTGGATCGACTTCAATGGGGACGGCGACTGGGATGACCCGGGCGAGCGGATCTTCGCGGACCGAGCCCTCACCCCGGGGCCCAATGCGCTGCAGTTCTGGGTCCCGGTTGGATCCCCCATCGGCCCAAGGATTGGGAGGTTCCGGTTCTCGACCGTGGGGGGGCTTGGCTACACGGGCCTCGCTCCGGACGGCGAGGTAGAAGACCATGCGGTGAGCATCGAGGTCCCCATCGAACTGGGCTCGTTCTCCGCAACGCTGCGCGGAACGGTGGTCGTGCTATCGTGGACGACATTGTCCGAGAATGAGAAGCTCGGGTATCGCCTCTATCGGGCAACGCCCTTGGATCCTTCACCGGTGTTGATCACCCCCGAGTTGATCCCCGGAGCCGGCACGTCGCTTCAGACCCATGAGTACTCCTATGTCGATGAGGCGACTGAGACGGGATCTACCTACCTCTACGCTCTCTCCGGTGTTTCATCCAGCGGTGTCGAGACGTTTCACCCTCCCGTGACCATACGCGTGCCGACGCTCCCTGAGGTCGTGACGCTCACGGCCCCCGCCCCGCACCCCGTGGTCGGCACTGCGGCCATCGCGTTCGCCTTGCCCCGCGCCGGGGCGGTTCGCATGGTCCTGTACGACGTGACAGGCCGCGAGCGAAGGGTGCTCATCCACGAGGTCATGCCTGCCGGGTGGCACACGGTGGAGCTGGTCACCAAGGGGAGGGATGGCCTCCGTGCAGGAGCCTATGTGCTCACGCTCCACACCGCCCATGGAAACCGAAGCCTCCCGGTGGTAATCACCGACTAGCCAGAGCCCTCGTCTCCAGGGGCAGGCGGTCTCCGTCTGCCCCTGGGGCATCTTGGGGGTCAGGCTGTCTGCGCACCCCTGCCGATCCGGGCAACCGACCGGCCCACGGGCGCGGCCATGCGTCGGCGGAGGGAGGCCCCCTGAACCTCGTGTCCCCTTAGACCGTGCTCCTGGACACGGCACGAGTCTTGCGTTTCGGCCACTCGCGGTGATGTACGGCGACGGCACAGGGTGCCGAATGCCCCGCGTCCGGTGAGCCTTGGTGCTCGCCGGCCAGAGGCCTTGGACCAAGCCCGGAGGGAAGGATGCGCAAGACGAGACCACGTGTGGCATGCTCCGGTGCATCCCGACTCAGGAGTCCCACGCCGGTCTTCGCGAGGAACCTGTCGCGGGGTCCTGGCCGAATGCTCGGCGTCGTCTTCGTGGTGGCGTTCGGCGCAGGGGCCCTCCACGGAGGCCCTGCCATGGTGTACAAAGAGGTGAACCTCGTGGGCGGTTGGTCGGACCAGGAGGGATGGGTGGGAGAGTCCCACTCGCTCAGGAACTCAGTGGGGCTTGAGTACTTCAAGAGACTCGCACACGACTACGGTGACTTTCTCACCATTGACATCCAGGCGAGGGTCACCTACGCGACCTCTGGCGCTCACGGGGAACGTTGGGGTCTCGAGGTGCACAACCTATGGGCCGACTACAAACTCGGCCTGGGATCTACCGTACGTTTCGGGCACTTCGAGCCCGCCTACGGCGCCGCACCGTCGGTGGACACCCACGGCACCCTGCTGCAGACGCTCGCGATGCATGACGTCGGATTCTCGCACGATTGGGGAGTGGGGTACCGTACAGCCGTAGGCCCGTGGGATCTCGAAACGGCGCTCGGACTCGGGACAGGCATGGGTCTTCACAGGCGCGACCGAAGCGTCCTTTTCTCCTTCAGGGTGAGGAAGCCTGCCGGTGCGCGGCGAGAGTATGGTGTCTCGGTGCTCTACGGCAGTGTCCTGTCCGGCGCCGACCACCGGACCCTCCCTCCACCGGATCTGTCGGACACGACGACGGCGAGGAAACGGATCGCGGCTCACGGACTCTACGCATGGGGCCCCTTCGCGTTCATGGCTGAGGCGACGGTGGGCCGGGACGAACGTGACGGGGTCGCCGGTGCCCTGGGTCAGATCGACGTCACTGTGCCTTCCCTCCAGGCGCTCACCTTCCAGGGACAGGCGTGGACATGGGGCGCAGGCCTCTCGCACGAGCGTGCGCGAACGTCGTCGTTCTCCCTCGGGGCCACGTGGCGGCTCTCTCCGTCCCTGGCCGTGCGCGCGGCGGCGTTTCGAGATCGACCTCATCATGGCGAACCGGATACGCGGATCGTCGGACAGGTCTACTACTATGGTCGCTAGACGCCGACTCTCTCCGGTGGGAGTGGTCGTGATGGTGCTTGCCCTGTCCGGTCAACGAGCCGACGCCGCGGTGGGGTGCGAGCTTGACGATCCGGATCGGGACATCCGACGCATCTTCCCCGAGGCGACCGGCTACCGCACCGAGTACATCACCCTCGCCGAGCGAGGAGGCGCGGCTTTGGTCGCCGAAGTGGAGCGAAAGCTTGGAGACCGGCTCGACCCTGTGTACGAAGGCATCGACGTGCCCCACGCTTACTACACCGTGCTCAAGGGCAAGGAAACGATTGGGCGCGTCCACGGGGTGAACCAGAAAGGCACGTTCGGCGCCATGCAGCTCATCCTTGCGACAGACCCGGAGGGCAGGATCCTCGACTTCTACTACCAACGGATCAGCTCACCCGAGGCGAAGGCATTCCGTGACAAAGCCTTCACCCGCCGCTTCGTGGGGCTGACGCTTGCCGATTTCTTCCAGCACACGGTGGATCCAAAGGTTGGTCCATTAGCGGCAATCGAGAACCCAAGTACAAAGGGAGTGAAAGACTTCGAAGCAACGATTCGAGGATTGCGCAAGAACCTCATCCTGTTGGACATATTCTTCCTAAATCGTTCCCACGATTGGGCACTCATTGACGAAGGGAAGCGCGGTGAGTAACATGAATAGGCTCATGATTGTATCCATCACTCTTGGGATGGTCATGACCGGGTGCACGAAGCCTGAGCGGTACGGTGAACCCCTTCGAGAGGCGCACCCGACGCCGATCGCGACCCTCCTCTCTCGACCCGTCGCGTGGCCCGACACGACGGTGACTATCGCGGGGAGGATCGTGAGGGAATGCCCCTCTGGCTGCTGGTTCGAGGTGAGCGACGGCAAGGCGCTCCTCTACGTGGACATCGGCGCGCACGGCCTCGCGATTCCTCAGCGGGTTGGCCGGCGCGTGACTGTCCAGGGAAGGCTGGAGGCAGCGAGGGGCGGCGTGTACCTCGTCGGACAGGGGCTCGAGATCCGATGAGCCTCTTTGTCGTCGCATGGAAGAACCTTCGCCGGAAGCGGATCCGGACCACGATGACCGTTGCGGGGGTCGCCCTCGCGGTCGGCGTACTCGTGAGCCTCCTCGGGTTCGACGAGGGGTATCAGAAGGGATTGCAGGCCGACATCGATCGCATGGGATACCAGGTCCTTGTGACGGCCAAGGGATGTCCTTACGAGGCGGCAACCCTGATGCTGAGGGGTGGCGGTGGCCTTCGGCACATGGAGGAGGCCGTCTTACGCAGGATCGTCGCCGACGAACGGATCGCCGAGATCACCCCACAGCTCATGGTAACTGCGTTCGACCCCGACCGTGGGAGCGGCGGGGGCTTCGCGATGTACATGGGCATCACGGAATCCTATCTGAAGCTCAAGCCCTGGCTCAAGTTCAAGTCGGGCCAGTGGTTCAGCGGGCCGGACGCCCACGAGGTGGTCATGGGCTATGAAGCCGCAGAGCTCGAGCAGCGAGCAGTGGGCGACCAGGTCCTCGTCGCCGGAACGGAAGAAGTGCTCACCGTCACAGGGATCCTCGAGCGGACTGGGACCCAGGACGACGGCGTGATCTTCCTTCCCCTTGCCACCGCGCAGCGAGTGTTCAATCTGCCGAACAAGATCACGGGGATCGGCATCAAGCTGAAGGAGATCCGTGACCTCCAGTCCTTCGAAGAGGATCTGTACAATGAGCCAGGGATACAAGTAGTAAGCATGGCCCAAGTGAAGGGGACCATTTTCAACCTCATGACGACCGCCAAGATTCTGGCGAACTCCATTGCAATCGTTGCCATTACGATCTCGGTAATAGGTGTCACCAACACGATTCTGATGTCTGTGTTCGAACGGACCAGGGAAATCGGGGTGATGAAGGCCCTTGGCGCGTCTCGGGGAGACGTGTTCGCCATCGTGTGGATGGAGACGGGCCTCATGTGTCTCCTTGGCGGAGTGTCGGGGCTCGTCCTCGCACTGCTGGGGAGTGGGCTCGTGGAGCAGGTGCTCAAGGCGATCCTCCCGTACTCCCCGACCGCTCGTCTCGTGATCATTTCGCCTACCCTCGCGATGAGTGCCTTGGTCGGGGCTGTCGTCGTCGGGCTTGTCGCGGGGATCTACCCGGCGGCCAGGGCCGCGGGGATGAGGCCGGTTGATGCGATCCGCAGCGCGGAGTGAATCCATGTGGGAGCAGCTCATCCGGGCGGAGAACGTCACCAAGAAGTACTCTCTCCCCGCGGAGGAGATCGCCGCGGTGAATCAGGTGAGCCTCGAGATTGGCGCAGGTGAATTCGTCTCACTCATGGGTCCCTCCGGGTCGGGGAAGACCACGTTGCTCGACGTGATAGGGTGCCTCACGAGGATCACGAGCGGAAGGTTGACGGTGTTGGGGACGGATGTTTCCACCGCCAGCGAGCGGGAACTCGTGGCCGTGCGGCGCGGCAGGATTGGCTTCGTGTTCCAAGATTTCCTCCTGATCCCGACGCTCACCGCGCTCGAGAACGTGGAGCTCCCGCTGCGCTTCGCACGACTGCCGACCGACCGTGGGGGGGGGAAGTACCTGTTGGAGCGGGTGGGACTCGGGCACATGATGCATCGACTGCCGAAGGAGCTGTCAGGGGGCGAACGACAGCGGGTGGCGATTGCACGTGCGTTGGTGACGTCGCCCGCGATCCTCCTCGCCGATGAGCCAACGGGAAACCTGGATACGAGGAACTCGGTCGCCGTGTTCGAGCTGTTCCACGCTCTGAATCAGGAAGAACGGGTCACGATCGTGGTCGCCACCCATGACGAGGAGCTTGGATCCCGGGCGTCTCGGGTGATTCGGCTGGTCGATGGGCGAGTAGTCTCCGACACCCGAGCACACGGTCCTCAAGCGACAGACCGACGGTACGCGGCTCCCTCCGCATAGGCCCCCTACACGCGCCTCTCCGCCCCACCTTGTACGCGCCGGGCAAGAGTCATGAGCCCCAGGGGTATGTGGTCCTGGACGGTGCTTCCCCCTTGTGGGAGCCCCTCATCCTCCCGCCCCTTCTTGAGGTTTGTCTGCTCCCCCGCATCGGGAATCCCTTTCCCAGGGCATGCCTCGCCCGGCCCGCGGACCGCGGAGTCAGCATGTGACCCGGGGCTCACCTCCAGCCTGATGAGACCAGGCGGGGCTCCCACACGTCGACCAGCGCCCGTCCCCCCTGACGCACCACTCGGCTCCACGAACTGAACCAGTGGAAGCAGAATTGGAGACTAATGTGCTTCGGATCAAACCCTCGTAGGACCACGGGGCGAAGAAGGGCCAATGCGGAGGCTCAAAGAGGCACTCGAACGCCGACGTCTGCACTCACTATCTGTTGTCTCCCTGGATTCTTCCCATACGTCTCAGGCGCCCCTCGCCTGCGAGCCCCTTCGTCTCGGCATTCCAGTCAACAGTTGGCATCATATCTCCTTCCATCGCTCTGCCAAGGCTAGAAGGAACGTCCAGACTCCTTTAGATTCGATGCTACAAGGTCGTGCTGAAGGTGCACAACGATCACGACCGTAGTCCGCCCATGAAGGCGTTGTGCAATAGCTGCTCACGGCGCTCATGCTTGAGCAGGTTCTTGTCACCACAGTCAGCCAACGTCCGGTTGGCCTCATCGTAGGAGCGAAGGCTCGGATAGATGCAGGGGCATTGTGGGTTCGCGCACCCGACTACCTATCGGATTCTTTTTTCAGGACGTTCCCTGAAGCTCTTCCGGTGGGGTGACGTCAATCACCTGTCCGACTTGGAATCGTCGCACATGCGAGGCCACCACCACTGCACCAAGGCGAGGATCATAGGAGGCCACCGCCCCGGCCGGGACCCGTGGAGGAGATGAAACGCCATGCCATAGCGCCAGATCGGAGCCCTGCCTGACACCACAACGAGCGAACCCCGGGGTTTCAATCCACGCGCCCGCGCGGGGCGCGACAGGTCGCTCGTATCTCGTTTAGCAGAAAGGCCCGCGCACGCGGTCTCCGCGAACCGGACTCATCCGCTTGCCAAAGAACCATCCGGGGCCATTGCCCGGTCAAGAAACCTCAGGCCTGCCAGAGCCTTGGTCACTTCGCGAACCTCACACACCTTTCATGTTCGCTAGAGGTTCGCGCATTGGACTTGCCCCGGTTTGGCTGACGGTTGATGATTTGGGCCAGCATGTTCAGGATGTCGCGTAGTGCCTCCTTTCATACTCGATAGGGGAGAGGTAGTCATATGGAAGAGTGTCGGCGACGGGTATTGTACCAGCCCTCGATGTACTCGAAGACCCCGCCGCGGGCATCAGCCCTCGTACGGAACGTGACACGATCCAGGAGCTCGCACTCCAGGGTCGCGAAGAAGCTCTCGCACAGGGCATTGTCGAAGCAGTCTCCCACCGAACCCAGCGAGGGCCGAATCCCGGCCTCGCCGCAGCGCTTCCCGAATGCAACCGAGGTGTACTGCGATCCATGGTCAGAGTGATGGATCACCTCGGTAGGACGCCGCCGCCACAGCGCCATGTTCAGCGCGTCGAGCACCAACTCAGTGCGCAGGTGGCTCGCCATACTCCAGCCCACCACCGCGCGTTGCCACGCGTCAACCACGACCGCAAGGAACAGAGTGCCTTCCCACGTCGGCACACAGGTGATATCCGCCACCCACAACCGGTCCGGCCCGCTGGCTGTGAAGTCCCGATTCACCAGGTCAACCGGAGGGTGTGCGTCGGTGTCACGCTGCGTTGTCCGGCGCTTCTTCCGTCGGCTGACTCCTTGCAGCCCTGCATCCTGCATCAGCCGCGCCACCCTCTTCCTCCCCACTTGTATCCCCTGCTCCCGCAGCTCAACCTGGATCCGTGGTGCCCCGTACGTCCCCCGCGACATGGAATGGATCTTTCGGATCGCCGCGGTCAATGCCAGATCCCCTTGCGCCCGGATCGACAATGGCCGGTCACGCCACGCGTAGTACCCGCTGGTGGAGACTTCCAGTATCCGGCACTGCATGGTCACCGGGTATGCCGCCTGGTTCGCCTTCACGAACTCGAATGCCCCGACGGGATCGAGCCGGTCTCCCGTGCGAACCAGGCTGCGGCTTTTGCCAGAATCTCACGCTCAAGCCGCAACTGCCTCACCTCTCGCCGCAGTCGGCTCAGTTCCTTGCGCTCTTCTGTCGTCAGCCCATCCGCCCGACGTCCCTCGTCAAGATCCGCCTGCCGTACCCAATTGCGGATCGCTTGCGCCGTCGGCTCGAACTCCCGTGAGAGCTCCTCTGGATTCCGTCCCGCACGGACCAGCTCCACCATCTGGCGCCGATACTCCGGCGGGTACACTCTGTGGTTCCCTTCCATCGTAGACTCCTTTCTTCTCCCAAATGTCTGGGTGTCCACGAAACCGGGTCAACTCCACATCATACCAGCAGGGTATCAGCCTCCAGATCACGGCTCGGTTTTGCCCCTACGTGTTCAATGCGGTTTCGCCACTTTGACCCAAGAGAATAGAACCGAAGACTGTCTTGCGCCGGGTCTATCAACTCGACCAGCCGCGCCCGTAGCGTCACCCACTGCGCCGGATCCACGACGCACTCGAATACCGAGTTTTGCACGCGCTGCCCATAGTCCAGACAGGCCTTCGCCACACGACGCAACCGAGCCTGACCCTCGCGATCCACCGTCGAAACGTCGTAGCTGACCAGCACCATCATCGCTCACCTCCACAGAAAAGGCGGATACTCGTCCAGGTCTCCCCGCAAGTATCGCGCCAGAAACAGCGCTTGAGTAAACGGCAAAAGACCGATGGGGACCTTTTCCTGTAGGAACGGGTGCTCCAGCTCGTCCTGCTTCCTCTTCTGATAGCTCGTCAGCAGTATCTTCCGTCCCTCTTCCGTGAGCATGACCCCACCGCTCTCGGTCGTGCGGAAGCCTGCAGGCGACAGTTGGTGCAGACTGACGAGCGACAGCGCCAGGCGGTCCGCAAGAAAAGGCCGGAGTTCCTCCATCAGATCCAGCGCGAGCGCGGGGCGGCCGGCGCGTTCCGCGTGAAGATACCCCACCTGGGGATCGAGTCCTACCGTCTCGAGAGCCGCTGTGGCATCGTGAGCCAGGAGCGTGTAGATAAACGAAAGCAACGCGTTGAAGTTGTCGAGAGGAGGCCTCCGGCTTCGCTCTCTCATGTAGAAATGTCCCTTCTGCGCAATGATCGCGTCGTCGAGGGCATTGAAATACGTCTTGGTTGCTTCACCTTCGATGCCCCGGAGTCGTTCGATGTCGTCTTCGCCGCGCGCCATCTCGATCTGACGTGCCAGGCGGGCGATGGCGGATTCGAGTCGCGAGGGATCGCACTTCTCACCATGATCGTGCAACGCCCGCTGGAGCACCGTCCGGGCGTTCGCCAGCTTGCCCAGCACGAACAATCTCGCCAGATTCACGCGAACGGAGGGATCATCGGCTGCGCGGTATTGCGCGCGACGCAACAACACATTTCCGTAAACCTGCGTCTGAACGCGAGCCAGAAAGCGCCCGTGCTCGCTCAGGAGGCTCACCGTCACGCCGCGTTCTCCGCAGAGTCCCAGCAACGGCGACGAAACGGCCACATTCCCGAAACAGACGATACCGCCCAGCATGTGGATGGGCACGCGAAGCTTCTCGACCCCTTCGGCGCGCACCACCACCGATTCACCGTCGTGCGCCAGGTAGGCGCCCTGGGTCTGGACAAACAGGGTGTTGAGCAGCTTCTTCATCATCTTGTCAGCATCCGGTCCACATAACGGCGCGCCGACTTGCCGGCGCCGGCGGTCCGCGGTTTGCAGAGTTCGACTAACGAGCAATTCCGGCACTTCGGACCGTAAACCGCCGGCGGGGTCCGGCCGGTGGCGATCATCTCTCGCGCGCGGAGCGCAAGCACCTCGACCTCCGCGCGGAGGGCGTCGGTGAAGACGACGGGCTGGCGTCGGCGGGGCTGTCCGTAGAAGACTGAGCCCTCGGCAATGCGCGCTCCGAGCATTTCCTCGAGGCACATTGCCTGCGCGCAGACCTGCACTTCGTCACACAGGTCCTGCTTCGGCCGGCCGCGCTTGTACTCGACCGGGACGGGACGCCACCGGCCCGCCAGTCCCGGAACCGGAACGCCTGCGGGATCGCGGTGGAACTCGACCACATCGGCGACGCCGGTCAGCCCGAGCCGGACCGAGCGCAAGCGCAGGCCGCGGGCGATGCGCACGCCGCGCCTGGTCTCGGATTCGGCGTCGTGCACGCGTTCGTGCAGCAGGCGCCCTTCGGCGGTCAGGCGGTTGTCGTCCCAGGCGCCTTCGACGTAGATCAACGCGCACTGCCGCTCGCAGAAGGCGAGATGCTGCAGGGCGGAGATGGGGATGAGGTCGGATTCGGGGATGGGGACAGGACCGATAGGACCTATTGCTCCGGGCATGGGGAACGTGGAGTCGGGTGTTGGGGGGCGGCATGCCCCCGGTGGCGGAGGCGGGCGGCGAGCATGTGCTCGGAGACGCCGCCATGTTCGAGGGAATCCTGTTCCAGGCACTTCTGCAGCCGGACGAGGAGAAAGGCTGCCTGGCACACTAGGCGGATCGCCGCGTTGGCGGCGACGTCGGGCGAGGGATGCTCGAAATAGGACCTATGGGCCAAGCAGCACCTATCCTCGACATAGGACAGGCGCCTTGTTTCCTGCGCGCGCGAGCCGTCTTTCGACCATTGCGGGAGATCCCGCTCGAGGAGAAAACCGCGGTAGTCGGCCAGCAGTTCTTCGAGGCTCGCGCGGGTGACGCCGACAAGCCTGAGTTCGGTCCTGCTCGACATGCCAGCGGCGGCGCTTGCCTCGATGATGTTCTGTTTGCCGTTACGCCCGGCCTGCACCATCTGGTCGTGCGTGCGGGAGGATCGCGGGACGAAGCGCCGGCAGAAGGCCGCGGTGGCGTCGTAGACAATCTCGGCCGCCGCGCGAGCCTCCGGCGAGGCGTCGCGCAGCAACGCCTCGAGTCCCTCAGCCGGGTACGATCGGGGCATGGCAATAGGACCTATGGCTGTTTGAGAATCAGCTCCACGCCGTTCGGAAGATGGCTTTGATCCGGTACGGTCACCTCGTAGTCGGCGAAATCACGTGCGGGGGTGTTCCTTCGCACGGTCTTGACCATCTCAAACAGGACGTGCGACGGAGCGCTGCCTAAAGCCTTTTCGTGCTTGAAGATGATCAGCTCGCGCGCGGCCATGCTGCCGGCGGGGCGGGCGGCGGATTGATCGAACTGGAACGCGTTCAGCAGCGCTTCCCAGAGCAGGTTCAGGTCGTCCTCGCCGAAGCCGGTCTGATCGGCTAAGAAGGGGTTCACGAAACCGTGCGTGCGGTAGAGGGCGTAGGGCACGGTGAATTTGCGGCCCATGGTGCGTTCTTTTTCGAGATCGCGCTCGTTGGTTACGGAGCTCCGGGTGATCGCGTGCTCGCTCGACACGATCGGGTCCACCGAGCGGGCGAACGCGATCTGCACAGGACCGCGAACTTGCCCGCAGTTGACCTCCGTGCTCATCACCGCTCCGAACGCGCGGATATCGAAGAAGTTGTCGCACATGAACCGGAGCAGAGACCGGGCTTTGGCGACATCTTTCGGAAGCTTGCTCTTGTCCTTCTCGCCGGCGAGCCCCACAGCTTCCCACGCTTCCGCATGCAGGCGGTTCAGCACCGCGCCTTCGGAGAAACAGATGCGGTTCTTCTTGCCTGCCGGCGCGGGCGGGTTCGTCATCGCGACGAAGTTGCGCACTTTTCTTTTCACGCACACATCCGTTACCAACCCCTGCCCCGTTTCCGGGTCCACGCGCGGGAGGTCGCCAGCATCGGGATCGCCGTTGGGGTTGGCGTCCTTCACGTCGAACAGGTACACAAAGTCATAACGATTCATCGTCATTCTCCTTTCTCGTTTTCCTTCTCGGCCTCCGGTGTCCACAAGTCCTTGGCCTGGTGGTAGTACCCAAGGGCGAACAGCCCCTGCTCGGCCAGGCCGAGGTGCGACGGGAACTCCTTCAACGGCGCCAGGATTTCTTGAGCGAGTCTTTCGAAGTACACCTTGGCTCCGCCCTCGAGCTTCGCCAAGTGGTGCTAATAGGTTCGCAAGAGTCTGGGGAACACCGTTGCGGGCGTCGCCGAGGCGGCGCTGTAGAAGCGATCGCGGATGGTGGACTTCACTCCTTCGATCGCCCGTTGTTGCGCCATTTCCAGCACGGCAAACAGCCGGCCCAGCCGGTAGGCCGGGTCACTCCTTTCCGTATCCAGGCACATACTCACCTCCAGTTTCAGGTTTCTACGCAGATAGCCCGCGATCACGCAGGCACGGACATAGTTCACTTCCCGATCGGCATGAATCCTCCGCATGACGGCGGAGAAAAGACCCTCCGGGTACTGGGTGCCCGCGATGACGGCCCGCAATAAGGGCCCTTCCAGAATCGGCGGGATCTGGTCGTGGTCCGCCTTTCCGTTTCGGCGGGGGCAAGTTTCATCAAGAATCTGCCACAGCGCCGGGAACTCCGGATCGGGGTGCTTCGTATTGTCTCCGAACCGACGAATAACGGCCATATCGCAATAGTGCCGACGCAAGTTATCCAACAGCGTGCTGAGGCGGTCCGTGTAGAAGAACCGCACAACGATCCGGCCCTTCGCCTGGCGAGTGAGACCGAGCAGGTAGAACGGCGTTTGATCGGCCCCACCGTCCAGTTCGGCCTAGGCCTCCCGGCCTTGACGAAGCGCCTTGAGAAACAGTTCCAGTTTCTGCAGCACAGCCGGGTCTTGTGCCTCTTTCTTGGCCTCGGCCGCCGTGCAGTTACCGGCGGCGAACCGGGCAAAGATGTCCTCCGTATTCGTCGGCTCCTTGGTCCAGAAGACCACCGTGGCATCGCCGAGCGTGAAGCGGTGCTTGTGGTTCATGGGGCCGTCCAGCAAGGCGTTCAGTGCCGTGGCGTAGCGAAAGGCGGCATCTTCACAGATGGGCGCATTGAAGCTCTGTGTCTTGCCGTACGACTCAAAGGCCGAAGCGTTGAACGCAACGATCTGCGACTCGCCCCGTCCGCCGACCTTCTTGATCTTGTACTGAAGCCGGACGATCGGCCCCGACGCGCCACTCACCAGACACTGGCCTTTCACGGGAGCGGCGTCGGCGTTGACCTGCTGGAGCCACCAGGACTGGACCTTTGCGTCATCATGGACGTACGCGGCCTCACCGAGAATCTGAAACACGCCGTAGCCGGGGCCGACTTCTTTCAACACCGGCCAATTGACGGCGTCTTTGGGGTCCCACTTTTCCAGAAATCGGCAGGCCGCCTGATAGACCGGGGACGTGATCGCCGATTCCAGTTCCAGGTGTTTCTTGCGAAACGCGCAAAACGCCGCGGCTGTTCGATCGGGATCGTCGTCGTCGGCCTTGAAGCCCAGCATATAGGCGGACGTGTCCCACAGAAAACAGGGATTCAGGCCCGAACCGGACGGCTTCGCGTGGCCGGGTACGAGAAGCTGCTGCGGCCTCGGCTTCCCTTTCGGGTCTTTGACCCTTGCATCCTCGATCGCGTGCAGCGTTCCGTCGGGCTTCAGAACCACGCGGAACACGATTTTCTGAAGGCTGTAGCCGGGCGGGGCAACCGCGTAGGCCGCATCCCGGCTCAGCCGATCATAGAGCTCGTATAGCGCCTGCAAGATCATGATGCGCCTCCTCTCGCTTCCAGAGGCGGGACCTCGATGATTCCGTCGCGCATGACGAACCGGCGGAATCGCGGCTGGGCGGTCAGGCGGCGGCCTTTGTTGGATTCGACGATCTCGCCCTTCGCGTCCGGTACGAAGACGATGTCGTGGAGCATAAAGCCGAGATCGCGCTCGCCCTTCAAGGTTTCGTCGCAGGGCGGGAACTCCTCGACCAGCTCGAAACTGGCGGGGAACTCGCGGCAGCCGAGATAAGGATGGTGGAAATATTCACCCTTTTGCGCCCGCCGACGGAACTGGTCTAGGTGTTTCGCCTCGGGCTTGCCTTCCGGGCCGTTGTGTTCGAGCACCTCGATGTGCGCCTCGATGCCGTAGCACACGTCGCGCAGGATCATGGCGGCACGTTGCGCGCGATGCTCCTCCACCGCGATCCCCAGCGCCGCCTCCTTCCCGTTCATCGCGGCGGCGATGCCCTTGGTTGGAATCTTGCACTCCACCTCGTTCCGCCGGATATGCGTCCAGCGAATTGGGTTCAACACGCGCAGGCGATCCACGACCCATCGCATTTCCGGTTTCCAATAGATGGCTTCCAGGATGCCGCGTGCCGCGCTGGGCGTGATGACATCATAGGAGACGCGCTCGACCTTCATCTCAGGACGCGTGAAGCAGGCGTACTCGCCCCAGACCTTCAGTTTCACTCCGTAGGCCATAGCTCCTCCTTCTGCTTCATCCAAAGTAAGCTCCGGGACCTTCGGCTTCAAGGTTCAAGCCGGTGTCGTTGCTGTAGTGGGTTTCCGGGCTCTCCAGAATCCCCAAGTCATCATAGATCAGCTTGATGTCGCCATGCGCCACCGCTTTGTTCCAAGCACAGCGGTGCACCTGCACCGCATAGCGCTGTGCCCGGCGTAGAGTGTCGCGACTCGGCTCGGTCATCAACCTGAGAACCTCGCAGATCCTCCGGCCTTTCCTCCCCCAAGGAACAACGACGGTACAGTACCCCTTGTCATCAATAATGTGAAATCGCCTTGCCGTCTCCGCGAAGCCGAAATTGAATGGAAAGTCGCGATTCTGCTCAAGATGGAAGTTGTCTAGAACATGGTGGTTATCCCATCGGGCTTGCTGATCCCAGTAGTAGAGTCTGAAAAAGTGCGCGTTCGCCTCCAGATCCAGAGGGTCGGAGTAGAGCTCCATCACCTGCGCAGCACAGTTCGTGGTTTCCGCAAAGTAGCGGATGCTTTCGGGATGGTCGGCCGGGTCAAACACATAGGTGCATCCCCGTTGCGGCAATGTGCCGTTCCGATTGCAACGACCGGCGGCCTGGACGATCGAATCAAGACTGGCCAGCGCACGATAGACCACAGGAAAATCCAGGTCCACGCCCGCTTCCACCACCTGGGTGCTGATCACACGGCAAGTACTCTCGTGCCGAAGGGCGCGACCGATTTGCCACAAGCGGATGCGCCGATGAGCCGGGCACATCCTCGCGCTCAAATGGAAATGCCCCTCGCGGCGGCCGATCGCCTCGAACAGTAACCTTGCGTGTCTCGTAGTATTGACGATGCAGAGAACCCGTTCCTCGCGCAACAGACGCTCCCTCAGTTCGGCGTCCGTCAGCTTCCCCACCCGCTTCAGGCTCACGCGGTTCAGGCTCCCGTGGAGCCGCCTGGGGTCAGACGCGATCTCGCGGACGGCCTCGAGGCCGATCTCAAGACCGTCGCGCTTCTGAATCGAAGGCTGAGTAGCCGTGCACAGGACGACCGTGGCTCCGTAGTTCTGCACCAACTCCTTCAGGGCGAACAAGCAAGGCTTGAGACAATCAACGGGAAGAGTCTGGGCCTCGTCGAGAATGATCACGCTTCTGACCAGCCGGTGAAGTTTCCTACACCTGGAAACTCGGTTCGCGAAGAGCGAGTCGTAGAATTGGACGGACGTCGTCACGATCTCGTTGTCTAGATCAAGGTTGCAGTGATGCTCCAGCACGGCATCGGGGCCTAAGAATCTTCGGAATACGTCCACATTCTGGTCAATAATGGTCGTAAAGGGAGCGACGTACACGACACGCTCGAGGTTGTGGCGAACCACGTGGCGGAGGGCGAAGCTGAGGGATGAGAGGGTCTTCCCTCCTCCCGTGGGGACAGTGAGGGAGAAGAACCCGGGCGGTTCCTCCGCCGCACGCTCGCAATCCAGCCGAACGGAACGCCGGATCTCATTCACTAGCGAATAACACTGAGAAGCCTCGAACGCTTCCAGGGTTCGGAAGAACCGATCCGCGAGCGCTCCCAGGGTTGGCCGCCCACCCCGGACAGCCGCATGGTCAGGTCTCATCAAGGCCTCAGTGTCAAGATAATCCGCATCTACGAGGCACGAGAAGAGCATTCGCACAAAGAAAGCCACAGAGAACGCATCGCGTCGACCCAGAGCTTCCCGAAGCCAACGTGGAAGTTCCGGCGCGGGGTACCGCGGCAATTCCTGAAGCCCGTGTTGCCACGGCTCGACCGTCTTGCGGAGTCGCTTCTCCTGGCACGCTTCATTGGACCGGCCGTCCAGGAGTCCAGCGTGGTGACCAGCGATGACATAGCCAAGAAGGTGGCCTACAATTGGGAATCGCTGTGCCGCGTATTGAGCGCCAGCGGTGGAATGATCCACAGAATCCGCCTGCGATTCAGCGCAGGCCAGCGAATAGCTCTTCTGCAGGTAGGATTGGAAGGCGTCCGAACACTTGCCAAGATCATGGAAGAGGCCTGTGAGGTAGCCCAGAGTCCCAGCGCAGAAGGACTCCGCAAAGCTACGAGCTAGGAGCGCCGTAGAGCCAAGATGGGATGACAGTTCGTGCCACTCTCCTAGTTCGTTTGGGCCATGCGCGTAAAAGTGTCGCCTAGGTACGGTAACCACTTGTTCCAACACGCACATCTCGGCACTCTGTTTGGATCCACAAACGACTCCGTCGCGGCCCCACCTTCATCGCTCCCTCGGCACAGCTATCCCGCCCAAAGACACCGGGAAGAGGCATCCTCGGGGGACCGTGGAACACGCCATGACTAACGAGCTACCGCACACGAAAGGTAGCCGAGGGGGGCAGAAAGCCAACCCTGTCTTGGCAGGAACCCCAAGTCTCCCCTCGGTGTAGGCTGTCGAGGACCCTCGGGCGTCAAGGTGGCCGACCCTGGAAGGATGAAGGACCCATCCTGCATTCTTGACGTGCTCTCTCCGCTGAGTCTCATATGTCAGCTGCCGGAAGTCTCTTGGGCACACACCCTTGGTTGTCACATTCCCGGCAGCGAGGCGGCAGGCCAATGGGAGGCACGTTTCTGAGAGCGAGATCCTGGTTGCAGCGGCGACGCGGGAACGCCTGATTCTCTACCCCACCCCTAAGTCCGCGCTCCACGGGGGCAAACCGGACGCAGCCCCGACGACTCCGCGCGCCTGTCGGCGGCTCAGGGTGTTCTGCGCTCGTGGGGACCGCCGGTTCCGATGCCGAGAACGATTGCGACCTTTCTCTCGGGGTCCATCTCCGCGCTCCTGCGGGCGGCACTCCGTGGACACGAGGAATCGCGCCGATTGGTACGCTGGAGGGGCCCGGTCCCTCGGGTCCGTCGCGGAGCTGCCCTCATCCCGCCACCCGTGACCATCCCCCTGGCAACGTCCATGCCCTGCGGCACCCCTGCGCGTCCGGCTCAACGTGGCCGCGCGACGAGCTTGAACCGAGGGAGGCTTTGGGGGCTAATTGGGGTGCTCCGCTCCCCTGAAGCGCGAGGGTCCCTCTCCTCCGGAGTACCGAGGTCACCCGTGACCTACGCTCGCTCACCAGCCCTCCAGTCCAACGCGACCCCCAGGGAACCTGCCACTCTTGGCACCCCGCGTTGCAGCGTCCAGGGCCACCCCGCACGCAGGCTCCGAAAGGCAGGGGCGACCCCCTCGCACCCGCCACGGACACCACCTCCCCCGCCCAACGAAGGCGTTTCCCCCGGCAAAGTCGCGGCCTTCCGTGCCTTCCACCGCCGCCACTCAGCGGTGCTCGAGCGCACATGGCCTCGTCGGCCCCCAGAAGGACACCGCGGGCCCAGGGAAGAGGCGTAGGCGTGGAAGCCGTCACCCTCGTGCTCATCATCGTCGGCGCCCTGGTGCTGTTCGTGACCCAGCTCGTGCGCATCGAGGTCACGTCGCTGTTCATCCTCGCCTCCCTCTCGCTTTCGGGGATCCTCACGAACGAGGAAGTCCTCTCTGGCTTCTCGAGCCCTGCCACCATCACCGTGGGAGCAATGCTCGTCATCAGCGCAGCCGTTGCCAAGGCAGGCATCGCCGACTATGCCGCTTCAGTCCTTCATCGATGGGCTGGCTCGTCCAAGTTCGCTCTCCTCATCGCCCTGGGACTGACCGTGAGTTTCTTCAGTGCATTCATGAACAATACTGCCATAGTTGCGATCAGCATCCCCGTTGTGCTCACCCTGTCTCAACAGAGTGGCTGGGCTCCTTCGAAGTTCCTCTTGCCTGTCAGCTACTTCGCCATCTTGGGGGGCACGTGCACACTTATCGGCACGAGCACGAACATCATCGTGGCCTCGATCTCGCGGGCATCCGGGGGGCCGAGCATCGGCATGTTCGAGTTCACGGGCTTGGGCGTGCTCTGCCTCTTCATTGGCCTCGCCGCGGTTGCTTGGCTCTCTCGGTTCCTCCCGGAGCGTATCCCGCTCGGTGTGATGTTGTCCCTGCAGGCCCGGAGCAAGTTCGTGAGCGAGGTGGAGGTACCGCCGGGAAGCAAGAACGTAGGCAAACCCCTGGGACAGGTCTTTAAGGACATCCAGATCCTCGAGCTTTTCAGAGGAGACAGATCGATCCTCTCCCCCCCGGGAACCGAAACGCTTCAGGGAGGCGACATCCTCCTCATCGAGGGGGCCGCGAGGGCCATTGGAAACCTCCTGGAAAGCAAGGATGTCTCCCCTGCGACGGCCGTGGCCGATGACGAACGGATCACGATCCGCCAGGTCGATCGTGTGGTCACAGAGCTCGTGATCACCCCTCGCTCACGGTTTGTGGGTCAGCGCCTGAGAGACATCGGGCTGAGGAGACGGCACGGTGTGCTCGTGATGGCTGCACGCCGCCTCGGGGTGGGCCATCATATGTACGGCCTCAGGAGGATGATCCTGCGGCCGGGCGACGTGCTCCTCGTCCAGGGGAGCATCGAAGCGTTGCGCGACCTCCAGGAAGACGGCGACGTGTTGCTCGTGGAAGGCGTCGAGCGCACCATGACCTCCCCCCGCCGCGCACCATGCGCACTTGGCATCCTGGCCCTTGTCGTCACGCTCGCGGCTTTGAACGTCGCCCCCCTCGTGGCGCTCACCCTGTGCGGAGTTGGGCTGATGCTCCTCACCAGGTGCCTCACGGTGGCGGAGGCCATCCAGGCCCTCGATAGCTCTGTCCTGTTCTTGCTCGTGGGCACCATCCCTCTCGGCGTCGCGATGGAGAAGACGGGAATCGCCCGTGCCCTGGCGGTGACAGTGGTGGACATCCTGGGGGGACACCCAGCGGCTCTCGTCGCCGGCTTCTGCGTGCTCACGGGCATACTGACGGAAGTCGTCTCCAACAACGCGACCGCCGCTCTGCTCACCCCGGTGGCACTGGAAGTTGCTGCACAATCCGGCGTCAACCCCAAGGCGATGCTCATCGCGATCGTGTTCGGGGCCAGCTCCAGTTTCGCCACGCCCCAGGGATACCAGACCAACGCCATGGTCATGGGGGCCGGAGGGTACCTCGTCCGCGACTACCTGCGAGTCGGCCTGCCCTTGAAGATCGTGATCCTCCTCTCGGCCATCGCCCTCATCCCCCTGTTCTGGCCACTCCATCCGGGGTGATTCCCCGCGGTGCATGCCTCCCCACGTAGCCGACGACCCAGGGGTCACACGGGTGAGGAGCGCACGCAGAGCCCTTGCGGGATAGTGGCACAGACCTGATATTCTCAGATAGGTTCAACCGTGCCATCGGAGCCTGCCAGGCCTCGCGGCGCTCGATGGCGTGAGTCCCCACGCGCGGAAACAAGGATGGGACCCTTGACCCGAAGCCCCGACGCTTCGGTCTCCACACCCCTGTCGGACCAAGGCAAGGCGTCGTCCTCCCCCAGCGAGGCGTCGCCCAACCCCGCGCCGTACCACGCGTCTCCTTTCTTCCAAGGTTCCCACGCTCGGAGGTCCCCCCGCATGAGAAACGTGCCGCTCGTCCTCCTGTTCCTCGTTCTCCCGCACCAGGTCTTGGCCTCGCCCGAGGAGGGATGGATCCAGCTCGCGGGCGCCACGGCCCCTGTGCCTGCCACGGTGACCGCCCGCGACATGGACGGAGGCGCGGTCGACATCGACGTGGAGATCCCTGGACTCGTGCGCCGGGAGGTGATCACCCGACACGGGAGATTCTTGAGCCTCGGGCTCGTGGATGGAGGGGTCCAGGGTGAGATCGGGAGACCCCAGCTGCCCATCCTCAGGCTCCTGGTGGCCATCCCCTACGGAGGAAGACCGGTCCTCTCCGTGCGGACCGAGGACGTGGCGACCGCCACGTTCCAGGACCTGGGCCTCGATGCCCCCCTCATGCCGGTGCAGCCTCCGGTCGAGAAGATCCCGGGGGCGCTCGAGCGGGCACCCTTCGTCATGGACGAGGCTGCGTACCGCACCGACGCCTTCCAGTTGCCTGCCATGGTTTCTCTGGGCGACGAGGGGGTCATCCGCGGCCATCGGTTCGTCACCTTGCTCGTCTCGCCCGTCGACATCAACCCCGTGAGGGAGGAGGCCAGGATCCTCGGGGCAGTCTCGGTGCGCATCGAGGTGGAAGGTGCCGATCTGGCCCTCACGACCGAGCGCGCCCAGCGGTATGCCTGCCGCGAGTTCGATGCGATCAAGCGACGCCTGTTCGTGAATCCCCCCTCCGACACGCGCGACCTGAACGGGTTGCCGAACCCGCCAAAGCTCCTCATCATCACCGAGCCCTCATGGGCGACGAACGCCAACCTCCTCGCCCATGTGGACTGGAAACGTGCGAAGGGGTTCCGGCCCGAGCTCGTGACGACCTCCACCACCGGGTCCACGAATACCGCGATCAAGGCCTACATCCAGAACGCGTACGACACCTGGCCGATCCCGCCAACCGCCGTGCTCCTCGTCGGCGACACGGGGGGCATCCCGCATTGGGTGGGTATCGGTGCCAACAACCCTGCGACCGATCTCAACTACACCATGCTCGAGGGATCGGACTACTTCCCCGACATCGAGATCGGACGCTGGTCCGTCACCAACGCCACGCAGTTGAACAACATCGCCACGAAGTCACTGAGCTACGAGCAGGTCGGGTGGTCTGGGAACAACACCTGGGAGAAGTACGTCGTCTACATGGCGTCGGAGGACAACTACTCTATTACTGAAGGGACGCACAACTACGTCCATAGTACGTACCTTCAACCCGATGGATACAGTTGCGACAAGCTGTATTGTCATACCTACAACGCGACGACTCAGCAGGTCCGGGACTCCCACAATGCAGGGAGGTCGCTCTCGATCTATTCTGGCCATGGGGCGGAGACATACTGGGCTGACGGTCCTCCCTTCTATCAGAGCGACGTGAACAACCTGGTGAACACCGTGTATCCGTTCGTGCAGAGCTACGCGTGCCTCACGGGCAACTACACGGTCGCCGAGTGTTTCTCGGAGACCTGGATCCGCGCCACCAGGGGTGCGATCGGGATGATGGCCTCCTCGGTGACCTCGTACTGGACGGAGGACGACATCCTCGAGAAGAGGGTGATGGAGGGGTTCTGCGCGAACGTGAACGCCGGGGAGGAGAACCAGACCTGGACCGGCGGGATGATGAACTACGGGAAGCTGAGGTACTACCAGTACTTCGGGAACACCTCCACGACCCGACGGTACTTTGAGATGTACAACATCATGGGGGATGCCACCATTGACCTGTGGACTGCGGTGCCGACCCCCCTCTCGGTCTCCCACCCGAGCGCCCTCCCCATCGGGTCGACCACGTTCAACGTGACGGTGACCGGATTCCCGGACTGGGCCCTCGTGTGCGCGCGTGACGGCAACGGCCAGGTGTACGCGACGAGCTACCTGTTCAGTGGGGGGACGGCCACGCTGAACCTCGGGTCTGGGCCGACGAGTCCTGGCACCTTGTACGTCACGGTGACTGGTCACGACTGCCAGCCGTACCAGGCGTCCATCCCCATCATCGCTCCGAGCGGGCCCTACCTCGTGGTGTCGAACGTGACGACCGCAGAGGCGCCCGGAGGCAATGGCAACGGGCAGGCTGACTTCGGGGAAGGGGTGCTGTTCTCCCTCACGCTCCAGAACGTGGGGACGAGTGCCGCCTACGGAGTGAACGCGCAGATCGCCACCTCCGACCCCTACTTCACCCTGACGGACAACAGCGCGTCCTACGGCACGATCCCAGCCGGAGGGCAGGTGACGGTGCCGAACGGATTCGCCGGGACGATCGCCGCGTCCGTAGCTGACGGGCGAGAGATCTCGTTCACGGTGACGATGACGGACAATGTGCCGACGACCTGGACCGGGTCGTTCGCGGTCACGGCCCATGCCCCCTCGGTGGCGGTGGGGAGCGTGACGGTGAGTGACCCCACGGGCAACAACAATGGGCGCCTCGACCCAGGGGAGAGCGCCACGCTCAACGTCACCCTCACGAACAGTGGGGGCGCACCCGTCTCCTCCGTGGTGGCGACCCTCTCCTCGCCGGATCCCTACATCACGATCACCGACAACAGCGAAAACGTAGGCACGATCGCCGCCGGGGGGTCCGCGGTGGCGGTCTTCGGGGTGACCGCGTCACCATCCACGCCGGTGGGGCACTCTGCCCCCTTCACCGTGCAGGTGGCGGGCACGAACTACACGACCTCCGGAGGGTTCAGCCTCACCATCGGGTTGGTCATCGAAGACTTCGAGACCGGCACCTTCACCCAGTTCCCCTGGGTCATGGGAGGGAACCTGCCCTGGACGATCACCGGAACGAACCCTTACGAGGGTGCGTTCTGTGCGCGTTCCGGCGCCATCACGCACAGCCAGACCTCGGACCTGTCCGTGAAGATCGCGGTCCTGCAACCAGGGACGATCTCGTTCTGGTATAGGGTCTCCTCGGAATCGAACTACGACTTCCTGCGGTTCTTCATCGACGGAGTGCAGCAGGGGCAGTGGTCAGGGGAAGTGCCGTGGTCTCAGGCGACCTATTCGGTCTCCGCGGGGAACCACACGTTCCTCTGGCGATACCTCAAGGATGGCTCGCTGAGCAGTGGGAGCGACTGCGCGTGGATCGACTACATCGTGTTCCCAAGCGTCGCCCCACCGCCGATGCCGGACATCGGCGTCTCGCCCATGGCGATCGAGGCGTCCGTGCCGGTCGGGGAATCGACCCAGCGGACCATCACCGTGGCCAACACAGGGGCCGCAGACCTCACCTACGCGGTCACGGTGACGACGAACAGCCGGCAGGCCTCCTCCGAACCCCCCGTCAAGCTCGGCAAGGACGAGGTGGATACGCACGTGGGCAGCGCGCCTGACAAGGCCAGCGGGGGGCCTGACGGGTTCGGCTACGTCTGGATCGACAGCGACAGCCCGAGTGGGCCCACCTACTCGTGGGTAGACATCAGCGGTGTCGGCTCGGTCCTGCCGACCGGTGACGACTACACCGGCGGCCCCTTCGACCTCGGGTTCGCCTTCCCGTTCTACGGGTCGACCTACACCCAGGTGCGCATCTGCACGAATGGGTGGATGTCGTTCACCTCGACGTCCACCGCCCACTTGAACCAGGGGATCCCGAACACGGGCGAGCCGAACGCCCTGCTCGCGCCGTTCTGGGACGACCTCGACACCCGGTCGAGCGGGTCCATCCGCTACTGGGCAGACACGGCGAACAACCGCTTCATCGTGTCGTGGCTGCAGGTGCCGCACTATGCCTCAACCGGAAGTGGAACCTACACCTTCCAAGTCATCCTCCACGCCGATGGGCGCATCGTTTACCAGTACCACACCCTCGTGGGGCTGCTCACGAGTTGCACGGTGGGCATCGAGAACGAGACGGGGGCGGATGGCCTCCAGGTCGTCTCCAACGCCGACTACCTCCACAACGGGCTCGCGATACAGTTCGCGAGGCCTCAGCCATGGCTCACCGTGGTCCCCCTCGGAGGGACCGTGGGGCCTGGAGGGAACGCCCAGCTCACCGTGACCATGGACGCCGCCGACTTGAGCGAGGGGACCTACACGGGGACCATCACGATCTCGTCGAATGACCCAGACGAGGGCTCGCTCGGCATCCCGGTCACGTTCCATGTGGGGCCCATAGGGTCCCCATCCCTCACGGTGACCCCGCTTGGGAACTCGGTCCAGCTCTCGTGGACGAGCGTCGGGTCGGCCGCGGCCTACTGGGTGTACGGGGCGAGCAACCAGGCGTACTTCGAGCCAGGCATGGCGCCAGGGTACGCGTACCGGCTCGCCGTGCTTCCGCCAGGAACCACGACGTGGAGCAGCTCCGCCGGGGTGGGCGATCCGGACGCGAACTGGACCTACCTCGTGATCGCCGTGGACGGGTCGGGCGCCGAACTCGCCCGATCGAACCGCGCCGGGGAGTTCGACGTCGCCCTCCCCTGAGGGAAATCGGTTCCTCCGCAGCATCCTAAGAGGACCCGGGGGCGCCCCTGGCGCCCCCGG
>FWPV01001924.1_pt1 | contig 53419 bp, 51 predicted proteins | sample 2228371 | NCBI WGS metagenome assembly FWPV01 (sample SAMEA103939776, study PRJEB20133) | metagenome
AACTCGCCGTCCCGGCGTTGTTCACGACGAAGAACAGATCCAGGGAGTAGGCTCCGGCGGATCCGCTCAACAGGCTCGGGGACTGGGAGATCGTGAGATCGAACAGCTTCCAGTCGCCGTACGGGGGTGCAACGTCAGCGTTGTCGACGAGGCTCCCGGAGTATCCCGAAGCCGCCAGGGAATAGCTCTTCAGGAACAGGTGGCCGACGTTGTCCGACGCGAAGCGTCCCTTGATCAGGATCTCCTCGCTCGTGGGGTCGAAGCTGCCCGGCAGGGAGATCTGCAGACGATACACGTAGTCACCCGGCACGTCCAAGCCGGGGTTCCCCCGCAGAGATTCCGCACCGATCCAGCGACGAACCGAACCGTCGCCGAACCAACCCGACGCAGGCCGAACCACCGCGTGCTCCACCTGCGCTTGGGAGCCGGGCCGCGCCACCAGCTCCCAGTCGTCGTCCGCGTTGCTGTAGCCGATCAGCGCCGAGCCGTCGTATCCGGTGTTCCCGTCGCTCACCAAGTTGGAGAACAGCACCGCGGAATGACCGGCCGACCACACCGCGCCGGTTGCCAAAACCATCCAAAGTCGCTTGGTCATCTCGTTCACCTTTCGCCGGAAAAGCTCCCAGTCGAGCCCGTCTTGCAGTCGGCGGCTCGTCGCGCGGACCAATCGAGTCTGCGACGAGCCTACCGTACAGTTTACAGCCCCGGCCGCACCCTGGGGGACCAGGGGCCGGCGAACCGGTATTTTTGCGGGGCCGTCCGCCGTTCTCAGGGTCCGCAGGCGCACGCCTCGGGTAGAACGGACGCATGGGCCAGTTTCTGCCGTGCTTCAAGGCGTACGACGTGCGGGGCAAGGTTCCCTCGGAGCTGAACGAGGATGTCGCCTACGCCATCGGGCGGGCGTTCGCCGACGAGACCGGTGCGAAGAGGGTGTGCGTCGGGCACGACATACGGTTGAGCGGCCCCGGGCTTGCCAAGGCGCTGGGCGCGGCGTTGAACGACGCGGGGGTCGACGTGGTGGACCTCGGCATGGTGGGAACCGAGATGGTCTACTTCGCCACGGGGCACTACGGCTTCGACGGCGGAGTGATGATCACCGCCAGCCACAACCCGCCGGAGTACAACGGCATGAAGATGGTCCGAGCCGAGTCGCGGCCGATCAGCGGCGACAGCGGCCTGCTCGAGATCGAGCGCAGGGCGTTCGAGAAGCGCTGGGAGCGGTCCGGCAAGGGCACGACCACCACTTTGGACGCCTACCCGGACTTCGTGCGGCACCTGCTGAAGTTCGGCGACCCTTCGTCGATGAAGCCGCTGAGGGTGTTGGCCAGCGCCGGCAACGGCGCCGCCGGCGTCGCGATGAACGCGCTGGGGCCGCACCTGCCGCTTCGAATCGTTCCGCATCTGTTCGAGCCGGACGGCTCGTTCCCGAACGGCGTGCCCAACCCGATCCTCGAGGAGTCCAGGGCCGAGGTCGAGAGGCTGATGAGGGAGGCCCACGAAAGGGGCGAGCCGTTCGATTTCGGAGTGGCGTGGGACGGAGACTACGACCGGTGCTTCTTCTTCGACGAGACCGGCGCGTTCATCGAGGGCTACTACATCGTGGGTCTGCTGGCGCAGGCGCTGCTCGCCGAGAGCCCGAACCACACGATCATCTACGACCCCCGCCTGGTCTGGAACACGCTGGACGTGGTGCAGCGTATGGGCGGCCGGGCGGTGATGTGCAAGAGCGGGCACGCGTTCATCAAGGAGAAGATGCGCGCCGAGAACGCCACCTACGGCGGAGAGATGAGCGCGCACCACTACTTCCGCGACAACTGGTTCTGCGACAGCGGCATGATCCCGCTGATGCTGATCGCGCAGCTGGTGAGCAAGTCGGGCCAGTCGCTCGGCACGCTGGTGGGAGACATGATCGAGCGATTCCCGTGCTCTGGAGAGATCAACTCGCACGTGGAGGACGTGCAGGCCACGCTGCGCCAGGTGGAGGAGCGCTACTCGGACGGCAGGATCGACAAGACGGATGGCCTCTCGGTGGAGTACGAGCGCTGGAGGTTCAACCTGCGCGGCTCGAACACGGAGCCGGTGATCCGCCTGAACGTGGAGACCAGAGGGGACCGTCGGTTGCTGCGGGAGAAGACCGACGAGGTGCTCGCCCTGGTCCGATCCTGACAGGGACCGATCCGGCCTCCGCCCGCGTTCGCGGTGTAAACTTGTTTACACCGTGGTTGAGGGTCCTTTGGTCGAATTGACGGAGCGGTTGCGGGAGCACGGCATCCAGCCGACCCCGCAGCGTCTGCTCGTCGCCGAGTGCCTCTCCAAGGCCACGGGGATCCACCCGACCGCGGACGAGGTTCTCCGGCTCGTGCGTCTTCGCTGGCCGGCCGTTTCCCGGGCGACCGTCTACAACACGCTGAACCTGTTCGCCGAGAAGGGGCTGGTTCGCCGCCAGACCCTCCGGGAGGGGATCGCGGTGTTCGACCCAACCCCGGACCCGCACCATCACCTGGTGGATGTGGACAGCGGCGAGATCGTGGACCTGCCCGCCGAGGTCCTCCGGGTCGAAGGCTTGGAGCGCATCGAGGGCTACGAGGTGCTCGAGGTGAGCGTCGTCGTTCGCGCGAAGAGGTCTCATTCTTAGACTAGGTCTAAGACAGTATCCCTTCCTCTAGGTGCTATGCTCCGGCAATCCTGATGTCAGGAGGAGGAGCATGGAAGAGAAGAAAACGCTGACCACGGCAGCCGGCATTCCCGTCGGCGACAACCAGAACTCCCTGACGGCTGGGCCGCGCGGCCCGTTGCTGGTTCAGGACTGGATCCTGTTCGAGAAGCACGCGCACTTCAACCGGGAGCGGATTCCGGAGCGCGTCGTGCACGCCAAGGGGTCGGGGGCGTACGGGACGTTCACCTGCACCAATCCGCTGACGCAGTTCACGAAGGCGAAGCTGTTCTCCGAGGCCGGGAAGCAGACGGAGGTGTTCGTTCGGTTCTCGACCGTCGCGGGCGAGCGCGGCGCCGCCGACGCCGAGCGGGATGTGCGGGGCTTCGCGGTGAAGTTCTACACGGAGGAGGGGAACTGGGACCTGGTGGGCAACAACACCCCGGTGTTCTTCGTCCGCGACCCGTACAAGTTCCCGGACTTCATCCGAACGCAGAAGCGCGACCCCAAGACGAACCTTCGGAACCCCACCGCCATGTGGGATTTCTGGTCGCTGTCCCCCGAGAGCCTGCACCAGGTGACGATCCTGTTCTCGGACCGGGGCCTGCCCGCGAGCTACCGCCACATGAACGGCTACGGCAGCCACACCTTCTCGTTCTACAACGATCAGGGCGAGCGGTTCTGGGTGAAGTTCCACTTCAAGACGATGCAGGGCATCCGCTGCCTCACCGACGAGGAGGCCGAGGCGATGATCGGCAAGGACCGGGAGACCCATCAGCGGGACCTGTTCGAGGCCATCGAGAGGGGGGACTTCCCGAAGTGGAAGCTGATGGTGCAGATCATGCCCGAGGCCGACGCCGAGAAGACGCCGTACAACCCGTTCGACCTCACTAAGGTTTGGCCGCACGGCGACTACCCGCTGATCGAGGTCGGAATCATGGAGCTGAACCGCAACCCGGAGAACTACTTCGCGGAAGTCGAGCAGTCCGCCTTCTCGCCCGGCAACGTGGTTCCCGGGATCGGTCACAGCCCCGACAAGATGCTGCAGATGCGCATCGTGTCGTACGCCGACGCCCACCGGTACCGGCTCGGGACCAACTACGATCTGCTGCCCGTGAACCGTCCGCACTGTCCCGTGCACTCGTATCACAGGGACGGCGCGATGCGCTTCGACGGCAACGGCGGAGGCTCGGTGAACTACGAGCCCAACTCGTTCGGCGGGCCGGTGGAGGACCCGCGCTTCAAGGAGCCGCCCCTGCGCATCTCGGGCGACGCCGACCGCTACGACCACCGCGAGGGCAACGACGACTTCTCGCAGCCCCGGGCTCTGTACCGGCTGATGACCGACGACCAGAGGGAGCGGCTGCATCGGGCCATCGCGGGTGCGATGAAGGGTGTGCCGTCGTTCATCGTGGAGCGGCAGCTGGCTCTGTTCGACCAGGTGGACCGCGCCTACGGCGACGGAGTCCGGCGAGCGCTGGGCCTGCTGGCGGGCGCCAACGCCTGATCGGCCGGCGCCACGGCGGCACGCAACCCATCCGGCGTTCGAGGGGGCCGCACCGGCCCATCCGGGGTCGGGCGGCCCCCTCTGAGGTACAGTAGCGCGCGGAATGAAAGCCGAACGCCTCTACACGTCGGAGAGCGTCAGCGAGGGACATCCCGACAAGCTCGCCGACCAGATCTCCGACGCGCTGCTCGACGGTTTCTTCGACGAGGCCCGCAACCAGGATCGCGAGCGCGGCACGGCTGGCAGCCCGGACGGCGTGCTGGCCAACACCCGCGTGGCGATTGAGACCCTGCTCACCCGAGGCCTGTGCATCGTCGCCGGCGAGGTCCGCCTGCCCGAAGGCTACGTGGACATCCAGGGCATCGTCCGAGAGACGATCAAGAACGTCGGATACACCGACACCGACCTGGGCTTCGACGGCAACACCTGCGGCGTGCTGGTCGGCATCCAAGAGCAGTCGAAGAACATCGCACAGGGCGTGGACACGGGCGGAGCGGGCGACCAGGGCATGATGTTCGGCTACGCCACCAACGAGACCCCCGAGCTGATGCCTCTACCGATCGCCATCGCCCACGCGCTGATGCGCCAGGCGGCGGACGTGCGCAAGAAGCACCCCTCGCTCGGCCTGCGGCCGGACGCCAAGAGCCAGGTGACCATCGTGTACGAGGGCCGCAAGCCCAAGAGGATCGACACGGTGGTGATCTCGCACCAGCACGCTCCCGGGCTGAGCCAGGAGGCCGTTCGCGACATCCTGCGCGAGAGGGTGCTGGAGCCGGTGCTGCGGACGTACAGCGAGTACGTGACCGAGTCGCCGAGGTTCCTGGTCAACCCGACGGGCGTGTTCGAGATCGGGGGGCCGCAGGGCGACACCGGCGTCACCGGCCGCAAGATCATCGTGGACACCTACGGCGGCATGTGCACGCACGGCGGCGGCGCGTTCAGCGGCAAGGACCCGACGAAGGTCGACCGCAGCGCGGCGTACATGGCGCGGCACGTGGCCAAGTGCATCGTGGCCGCGGGGCTGGCCGACGTCGCGCAGGTCTCGCTCGCCTACGCGATCGGGGTTGCTCAGCCGGTGTCGGTGGACATCGACACGTACGGGACCGAGAAGATCGACCCGGAGAAGATCGAGAAGCGGGTTCGCGACACGTTCGACCTGTCGCCCAAGGGGATCATCCAGCATCTGCGGCTGCTGGAGCAGAGGTACCTGCCGACCGCTCGGAACGGGCACTTCGGCAACCCGGCGTTCCCGTGGGAGCGAACGGACGAAGCCGACGCGCTGAAGTGACGGCGGGCGACCCGTGGTGAGCCGGCTGGGGCTCGAACCCAGGACCCACGCCTTAAAAGGGCGTTGCTCTACCGACTGAGCTACCGGCTCCCACGAGCGCAAGGATCGTACCCCGCGGGGGTGCGCTCCGGCATGGCTCCGGTATATTCAGCCCATGCCCGAGGAACCGCTGACCTACCGCGATGCGGGGGTCGACATCGACGAGGCGGGCCGCGCGCTGCGTGCGGTCGTGGACCGGATCCAGGAGACGCACGACGACCGGGTGGTCGGGGGGATCGGAGCGTTCGGCGGGCTGTTCCGGGCCGAGTTCCCGGACTGCGAGCGCCCGTTGCTGGTGAGCAGCATCGATGGGGTCGGCACCAAGACCAAGGTGGCCTCGATGGTCGGCTCGTATCGGGGGCTCGGCAAGGACATCGTGAACCACTGCGTGAACGACATCCTTTGCCAAGGGGCCCGGCCGCTCTTCTTCCTCGACTACTTCGCGACCTCGAAGCTGGAGGCCGCGGTGTTCCAAGAGGTGCTCAGCGGCGCGGCGGAGGCCTGCGCCGAGGCGGGCGTGGCTCTGATCGGCGGCGAGACCGCCGAGATGCCGGGTGTGTACCACGACGGGGAGCTGGATCTGGTCGGCGCGATCGTCGGGGTCGTGGACCAAGGGCGCATGCTGCCGCGCGGCGAACCGAAGGCCGGCGACGCGCTGGTGGGCATCGCGAGCAACGGCCTGCACACGAACGGGTTCTCGCTCGCCCGTCGCGCGTTGTTCGAGATCGCGGGCATGTCGGTGCGCGACCCGGTGCCAGGCTTGGAAACCACCATCGGCGAGGAGCTGCTGAGGCCGCACCGATGCTATCTGAACGCGGTCTACCCGCTGCTGCAAGAGAACGCGGGCATCTACGGCTTGGCGCATATCACGGGCGGGGGGCTGTACGACAACCTGCCCCGTGTGCTGCCGCTGGACGTCCGGGCGGTGATCGACCGTCGGTCGTGGACCGTGCTGCCGATCTTCCGGTTGATCCAGGACGCGGGCGGAATTCCGGAGAGCGAGATGTACCGGGCGTTCAACATGGGCATCGGCATGGTGGCGGTCGTCGACCGCGACCTGGCAGGCGCCGTGGTGCAGCGCCTGAACCAGTCGGGCGAGGCCGCCGCGGTGATCGGCGAGCTGCAGAAGGGCTCGCACGACGTGCAGATCCTGTAGGCTGGACGCGTCGCGGGCGTATCATGGTGCCATGAAGCGCGCCTTGGCCCTGTGGGCCGCCTTGTTGTCCGCATCCGCCTTGGGTCAGTGGACGCCGGAGGAGTCCGCGGGTATCGATCGGCTGCTCCGGCTCTGGAACTTCGACCGAAAGGAGCTGCGGATCGTTGCCCCGGTGGCGCCGGAAGGCCGACGGATTGCCGCGGTGGAACGGGCTTTGGCTGATCCGGTGGGTTCGTTCGACGCCGTCGGGGAGTGGGCGCAGTGGGCCAGGCAGACGGAGGACCTGGGTCTGCGATTCTTCCGGTTGCTTCCGCAGGCTCCTTTGAAGGCGGGCCTGGCGCAGGTGTCGGTCCAGGTCTCTCCGGCGGACATGCCGGCGGCGTTGCCGGAGGCGGCCAAGGCGCCCTTGGCCCGCGCCGCAGCGCTGGTGCTGGAGGCCCAGCGGCTGGTCGCCCAAGCGCTGCAGCCGCTCTCGGAGAACGATCGGGCCGCGCTGATCCGTAGCCTGCCGCCGATCGCGGCGGAGAGCGGGGCCGTGCCTCCCTCGCCCGGCGACGCGAGGCTGCTCCAGCGCACCGAGGCGTTCGACTTGCTGGACCGGGTCGTGTGGGAGGTGATGCACCAGGCGGCGGCCAGAATCGAGACGGCCTGCCCCGCGTTGGTGCGGGACCTTCAGGAGGCGTTCCGGGCGGGCGGTCCGGCTCAGCCGCTGCAGTTCCGGGTCGGTGCGCTCACGGTGATCGTGGGGACTCCACGCGCCGACCGCCACAACGTGCCTGCCAACGCCCTTTGCATCGATCCGGGCGGCGACGACCTGTACCTAGGGCACCCGGGCGCCGGAATCGCCGGAGCCGGCCTTGCGATCGACCTGGGCGGTTCCGATCAGTTCGATCTGGGAGAAACGGGAGGCGGCGCGGGGCTGCTGGGCGTTGGCGCCCTGTGGGACGTTGGCGGCCACGATCGGCTGTTCGGCCGGATCCTCACCTTCGGCGCGGCGCTCGGGGGCTTCGGCACCCTCTGGAAGGACGGCGGGCACGACTCGTACCGAGCCGCGGCGCTCTCCTTAGGCTTTGGCCTGTACGGGGTAGGGTTGCTGCAGGACACGCGCGGCGACGATCGGTACCACGTGGGCCTGTTCGGTGAGGGGGCGGCCCGCACCGCCGGCGCGGGCGTGCTCAGCGATCTCTCCGGAAACGACGTGTACACGTCGGGCGGGGTGGAGAGCGGCGCGCCGCTGGTCCCCCAAAGCTGGCAGTGCTTCGCGCAGGGCGCGGCGTGCGGGTACCGGGAGGACTCGGGCGGCGAGGCCGGCGGCATCGGAATTCTGATGGACGCGACGGGGGACGACCTCTACTCCGCGGGCACGTATGCGCAGGGCGCCAGCTACTGGTTCTCCGTCGGACTGCTGTGGGACGGGGAGGGCCACGACGCGTATGCCGCGCACTACTACTCGCAGGCCAGCGCGATGCACCTGTGCGCCGCGTATCTGGTCGATGGAGCCGGCAACGACGCCTACACGGTCCGCACGGGCGCGATGCACGCCATCGGGCACGACTATGGCCTGGCGGTGCTGCTCGACCGAGCAGGGGACGACGTGTACTCCGGAGGCGACAGCCGGCCCGGCATCGGCAGCGCGAACGGCGTGGGCTTGTTCGTCGACGCCAGCGGCAACGACCGGTACCAGGGCCCGCCGGCGGTCTCCTCGGCCGCTCGCGCCTCCGGTTCGGTGGGGCTGTTCGCCGATCTGGGCGGTCTGGACCAGTACGCGCGGGGCTTGGCCGACGGCTCCTTGCGCCTCGAATCCAGCTGGGCTGCGGCGCTGGACGCGGAGAACCGGACTGACCCCACGAAGCCGGCGCTGACCCCGACCCGTCCGAAGCCCGGCAGCGTGCCCGTCCCGCCGGACAGCGAGCTGGAGAGGCTGTACAAGGACGCCAGCGGATGGGGGGTCGGCAGCCAGACGGAGACGGTGCGCAAGGCCACCGACGAGCTGATCGCCATCGGCGCGCCCGCCCTCGAGTGGATGCTGAGGGCGAAGCTGGCCGCGGCCGATCGGTTGTCCCTGCGCGCCTTCGAGGCGGTGATCGCGGCGCTCAAGCCGGCGGGCGGAGCGATGCTCGTGCCGTATCTGAAGTCCGCCAAGAGCGCGGAGAGGGAGAACGCCTGGCGCCTCGCGCGGTCTCAGGCTGTGCCGGAGGCGTCCGCCGCTCTCGATGCGGGCCTCGCCGACCCGAAGACCCGGCTCTCGGCCGTGGGGTGGGCGGCTGCGACCAAGGCGGAGGCGGCGGTGCCGCAGATGCTGGAGTGGGCCGTCGGTCCGGACCGCACCTTGGCGCTCGCCTGTCTGGCGGCGCTCCGGGCGATCGGCTCGGCAGAGGCGGTGCCGGTGTTCCGACGGCTGGCGGTGGCCGAGGACATCGGACTGAGGAAGGCGGCGGTGCTCGGCCTGGCCCGGTTCCCGGACGAGGCGCTCGCGTTGGGCACGGAGCTGCAGCAGAGAAGCCAGCGGGAGCAGCGGATCGGCCTCGAGCTTCTGGCGGCGGCGGGGACCGACGCGGCGCTCGCTCTGGTGGCGTCAGCCCTGGATTCCGCCAAGCCGGAGTTGCGCCTGGAGGCGGTGCGGTGTCTCGCGCAGGTGGACGCCGCACGCTATGCGGAGCAGATCGGCCGGCTGCGGAACGACCCGGATCCGGACGTCCGGCTGGCAGTCCGCTGGGCGCTGTCGCTGGTTCCCCAGCGTTAGCCGCGCGAGGGGACCAGCACGGTGTACGTGTAGGACCTCTCGAGCGATCCGCCCGCGGGCAGCGTCTCGTTCCACTCCAGCCGCGCGGTGGGGTTGGCGTCGCGCAGGCCCTTGGCGGTCTTCGTGGTGCGCACGTTCCCGTCGGCCTGCTCCACCTCGCCTGTCAGCTCCTTGCGGATGCGCAGGCGGATCTCGTCGGCCTTCGCGTTCTTCACGGACAGCGTGCCCTTCACGGTGACCTTGTCGAACACCGGGGATCCGCTCGAGTTGCGGATCGCGCCGCGCTCGCGGGCCGTCTCCTCCTCGCGCAGCTGGGCGCGCACGTCCAGGGCCTTGGTGATCCGCACGAGCGCCTCGGCGCCGCGGCCGGTGTAGCGCAGCGTGTCCTGACCCAGGATCTGGCCCTGCTGCAGAACGGTGGCGGGCGCGGTGGTCCAAGGCAGTCCGCTCTGGTTTGTGAACTTCAGGCAGTTCCACACCTCGCCCGCCTCGTCGGGCAGCCGCTCCGGTTCGGGCCTGCCCGCCATCGGGTCGGCGATGTCCCACGTGTGCAGGTGCTCGTAGTCCGACTCGGCGGCCAGCAGGTAGTAAAGTCCGCGGTCGCCCGTGTTCAGCTCGACTCCCGGCAGGCGGTAGAAGAACAGGTCCTCGAGCTGATCTCCCGCGGCGATCGGAGCCGAACCGAACGCCGCGTCCAGGTTCATCCGGTCCGCGGCCACAGCGTTCTGCGAGAGCAGCAGACCCTCTCGGCGGGTCAGGTCCGGGGCGCCCGCGCGCATCAGTCCCGCGACGACCTCGTCCGACGAGGCGGCCGAGAGCGGCTCGTCGAACGGCGCGAACGGCACGTTGGGGAATCCGGTGACTAGTCGCAGGTCCGCCTGCTTCAAGTCGGTCAGGTCGTTGACCAGCGTCGCCTTGCACAGGATGCGCAGCCGCTTCGGGTCGGAGGCGTCCAACGCGTACGAGGGAGCCCAAAGCAGGCCGCGCTCGAGCGACACCATCAGCACCTTGCCGGTTGGCGCGCCTTGGGTCTCGATCCGCACCACCCGCTTCGTCGTCTCGACCTCCTTCTGCCACTTCAGGGTGCCGGATGCGGAGAGCACCGAGCGGATCGCCGCCTTCGGCAGCGCCACCGTGCCGGCGGCCGTGCGCAGGACCAGGAGCTGGCCCTCGGCGGATACGATGCGCCCGGTCTGCGCCTTGCCGAGCGCGGGGTCCTCGGTCGCGAAGGCGACCTGGACGCTTTGGCCGACGTTCGCCGCGAGGACCTCCTCCAGCGACGAGAGCGGCGCAGGCGTCTTGGTCTTCACGACCGAGCTGACGACCGACCGGAGCTGGGCGCCCTCCGCCGGGACGAACCAGAGCGTTCCGAGCGCGGCGCGGGGGACCTCGCCGACCGTCGCCTTGCCGTCCGTCACGGGAATCTCGCGCACGACGACGGCATAGCCGTTCTTGAAGAGCGAGGCCGCTACGACGCGACCCCCGGTGGGGGTCGGCGCGGCGGCAGAGAAGAGAACCGTTGCGGCTGCGAGCGGAACGAGCATGGGTTACCTCCTTTGCCTGAGACAAACGATAGACGTGCGAAGTCCAAAGCAGGCACCCCTCGCTCGCAGAAGCCCTCCAGCGCACGGCGCTCTGCCTGAAAATGGGTCTTTCGACCCCCCCCCCCCCTCGGGATGGGTACTGTGACGCAAAGGAGGCTGTAGGATGAGACTGTGGATCCAATCCCTGTTGGCGGCCGTACTTGCGGTCTTGGTGGTCGTTGGGACGGTGCAGGCGAGCCTGGTGCGGGGCGCTCTGGTGGCGTTCCCGCCCTGTTGCTGGTACGTCGGCATCAGCGGACAGGCGAGCGGGCCCTGCGACGCTTGCCAGACCTTGGACTGCTGTCTGACCGGTTGCAGAGGATACTGCTCCGGGCTGGCCTATAACGCTTGCAGAGATGCCTGCTACATCAAGTTCACGTCCAACTAGGTGGTCGCCGGTGGCCGTGGCCGTCGGCCTCCTGGTGGGTCTGGCGGCTTCGTTCTGGGTGGTTCGATCGTGCAGCGTGGACCCGAAGAAGCTCCGGGATGCTCGCGAGCTAGGCTACAGCAGCCTCGCCGACTACGACTCGTACTGGGCGCTGGTGCACAAGGTCAGTGAGAAGCAACTCTTGAACGGCGACGAGATTGCGGAGATCGAGCGCCTGCTGCAGGCGAACCCGGAGGACAAGACGGGGATCGGGGGTCTGCTCGGCTACCAGGCCCGCGGCCCGCACCGGCAACGCTGCATCGAGCTGACCAAGGCCTACCTCCTGAACGACCCTCGTCCGAGGGTACAGAAGTTCGCCCTGCTCAACCTGAAGCGGCTGAACGCGCCGGATTGGCGGCAGCAGTGCGAGGCTCGGCTGAACAGCCAGGACGAGGACCTCCGGTCGTTCGCCAAGGAGCTTCTGGATGGCACGATTCGATAGCCCTCCGCGGAGCGTCCGACTCGGCTTCACGCTCGTGGAGCTGCTCGTGGTCGTGGCGATCCTCATCCTGTTGGCCGCACTGCTCTTCCCGGTCCTGTCCAAGGCCCGGGAGAGAGGAAAGGACGCGGGGTGCATTTCGAACCTCGCTCAGATCGGCAAGTCGATGGCTCTGTACGCCGCGGACCACGACGACTGCCTGCCTTACGGACCTTCCGCGGTGGCGAAGTACCAGCACCTGGACGGGCCCTCCCCCGACCCGTTCTTCGCTCTGCCGACGGCAGAGTCCCTGCTCGCGCCGTACGGCGCTTCGAAGAGCCTGATGAGGTGCCCGCGGGACGCCTTCTACATGGGGCCGGACCCGAACACGCAGAACCGGGAGTTCGTGCACGACCGGTCGTCCAGCTTCTTCGGCAGGGTCGGCTCCAGCTACCTTCTGCTTACTTCCGCGCCCGGCGGGTTGCGGAGGCTGTCCGACGCTGCGTCCCCCTCCGAGAACGCCCTCGGGATGGACGCCGCCCCCTTCCACGGGGACGAGGATCGCTTCGGCGTGGTGTACCGCGATCTCCATGCGAAGATCGAGCCTTGGTCGAAGAGGGGCGATCTGATCGGCGCCTGGTGACGCGCCAGGCGCGGGAAGAAGCCCCGAGCGCGTAGGTAATCTGGCGCCATGGCAAAGAGCGCGCTGATCGTTTGGGGCGGCTGGGACGGCCACGAGCCGGACAAGGTCGCCGACCTGTTCCGAGAGATTCTCGTCGGCGAGGGGTTCGAGGTCGAGGTGGCGGACACCCTGGATGCGTTCCGGGACGCCGAGAAGCTGGCCGGCCTGAGCCTGATCATCCCCGTGTGGACCATGGGGAGCATCCAGCCCGAGCAGGAGCAGCCGGTGCTGCGGGCCGTGGCGGAGCACGGCGTGGGGATCGCAGGTTGCCACGGAGGCATGTGCGACGCGTTCCGCCTGAACACCGAGTGGCAGTTCATGACGGGCGGCCAGTGGGTCGCGCACCCGGGCAACGACGGCGTCCGGTACACCGTGAACATCAACCGCGCGAACCCGCACCCGATCACGGACGGTCTGCCCGACTTCGAGGTGGTCAGCGAGCAGTACTACCTGCACGTGGACCCGGCCGTGAACGTTCTGGCCACCACCGACTTCCCGACGCCCGGCGTGGACGGTCCGCACGTGGAGAACCCGTGCAAGATGCCGCAGGTCTGGACGAAGCACTACGGGGAGGGCCGGGTGTTCTACACCGCGCTGGGCCACCACCGCGACGTGTTGGAGCCGGAAACCCCTCGCGAGATCTGTCGGCGCGGGTTCCTGTGGGCGGCCAAGGGCGTCGGTCTCTGACGCCTACACGCGGGGCTGGAGCCGTTCCCGCAGCCAGGCGTACCAATGCTCCAGCCCCGAGCCGGTCTTGGCGCTGACCTCGAGCACCTCGGCCTGCGGTGCCACCCCGTACACGGCGGCGAGAGCCTCCTCCCGGCGGAACTCCACGGCCTCCGCGAGGTCGATCTTGCTGACCAGCACCAGGTCGGCGGTCTTGAAGAGCGTGGGGTACTTCAGCGGCTTGTCCTCGCCCTCGGTGACGCTGAACAGCACCACGCGCGCGTGCTCGCCCAGGTCGTGGCTGGCCGGGCAGACCAGGTTGCCGACGTTTTCGACGATCAGCAACCGGAGACCATCCAGGCCGAGGGCGTCCAAGCCGGCCCGAACCATGTTCGCCTCCAGGTGGCAGTAGCCGTCGGTGGTGACCTGCACCACCCGCGCGCCCTTGCCCCGCAGGCGGGCGGCGTCGTGGTCCGTCGCAAGATCGCCCACCAGCACGCCGGTCGGGATTTGCCCTGCGAGATCGGCGAGCGTGCGCTCGAGCAGGGCCGTCTTGCCCGCGCCTGGCGAAGAGAGCACGTTGACGCAGAACAGGCCTCTCCGGTCGAACTCGGCGCGGAGCGCGGCGGCCATGCGGTCGTTCTCGGCCAGCACGGCCTGCGCGAAGTCGACGATCAGGCGATCCTCCATGGTCACTCCAGCTCGATCTGGGCCAGCTCCAGCTCGCGCCCGCTGACGATTCTGGCCGACGGAACGCCGCACGAGGGGCACGCGTACACCGCACCCTGTGGGCTGAACTCCTTCCCGCAAGGCTCGCACAGGCAGCGCACGGGAACGTGCTCCAGCTCCAGCCGCGAGCCCTCCGCGAGCGTGCCCCTGCAGACGACCGGGTAGGCGAAGTCCAAGGCCTCGGGCACGACGCCCGCCAGCGCCCCGATCCGGAGCCTCAGGACCGCGATGCGCCTGCCGCCCATCTCCTCGGCCTTGGCCACGGCGGCCCGAACCGCCGCCGCGCAGATCGACACCTCGTGCACGGCCCATTGTAGTCCAGGCCCACGGGCGGGCGGGATGAGGGCCATAATGCGCCATGGTTCGCATCCGAGCTTTCGCCGCTGCGGCGCTCGCGGCCCTCACCGTAGCCGCGGCCTCCGCGCAATCGCTGGCCCCCGGCGACCCCGCGCCCCCCATCCAGGTGGCCTCATGGGTCAAGGGCACCCCGGTCGCCTCCTTGGAGCCGGGCAAGATCTACGTCATCGAGTTCTGGGCGACCTGGTGCGGCCCCTGCCGCCAGAGCATCCCGCACCTGACCGAGCTGGCCCGGAAGTACGCCGGAAAGGTCACGTTCGTGGGGGTCGACGCCTACGAGCGCGGCGAGGACATCGAGGCCATCCGAGCGAACGTGAAGAAGTTCGTGGAGGAGATGGGCGACAAGATGGACTACAACGTCGCGATGGACCAGTCGAGCGGCAAGATGGCGGAGACGTACATGACCGCCGCGGGCCAGAACGGCATCCCCACGGCGTTCGTGGTCGCCGACCAGAAGGTGGTTTGGATAGGCCATCCGATGTCGATGGACGAGCCGCTGGCCAAGATCGTGGAGGGCTCGTTCGACGTCGCCAAGTTCCGTGCGGCGTTCTTGGAGCAGGCCGCCGCCGAGAAGAGGCAGATGGAGGCGCGGCAGAAGCTCGCCGCCGCCCGCGCCCAGTACGCCAAGGGCGAGAAGGCCGAGGCGCTGAAGGCCCTCGACGAGCTGGCCAAAGATCCCGCCTTGGCGAACATGGCCAAGGTGACGAAGCTCCAGCTCATCGCTCCCGACGACCCCAAGGCCGCCGAGAAGATGATCGACGAGCTGGGCAAGGCCAAGGGCGAGGACGCGTCGGCGCCGCTGATCACGTTCATGCTGTCCCAGCCCCCGAAGGACGAGTCGAAGAAGGCCGCCTTCGAGAAGCTGGTGGACCGCGCGATCGCCAAGGCCAAGGCCATCGAGAAGGACAGCGGCCCGGTGTTCTACTACTACGAGGCCCTGGTGTACCAGCGGCGGAACGACCGGAAGAACGGACTGGCGGCCGTCCAGAAGGCGGAGAGTCTGCTGGGCAAGATGCCCGCCGAGGAAGCGGAGCAGTTCAAACCCTATTTGGAGCGGCTGAAGAAGTTCTTCAGCGAGCAGTGAGGCTGGCCCGTTAGGCCGTCCACGGGGCCGCGGTCTCTGCGACCGCGGCCCCGAAGCGTTGCCGAGCGGGTCGCTGCGGCGGCCGGCGACTCATTGGACCCGGACCGTCAGCGAAACCATCAGCTGGTTCTGGCCGAGGTTCCTGCCGGCGGTTCCGCCGTTCGACAGGTGCAGGTAGTCGACGCCGATCCGGAACTCGGTTCCGCAACGGAAAATCATCCCGAAGCCCAGCACGGGCGAGGAGTTGAGCACGCTGTCCAGGTCGTTGCTGGGCTTGTTCTGCAGCTGCAGTCCCCAGCCGACCCGCAGATAGGTGCCGACCTCCTTGGTCCACATGTCCTCGTAGGAGGCCAGCGCCAAAACCCCGACGGCGTCGGTGGCCACGTTGGGGATCGACTCGCGGGCGGTCGACCAAGACTTTTCGTAGTAGAGGTACAGATCAAGGTTGCCCGGGCGGGTTCCCGCCCTCATTTTGGGGTCCGGACGGCTGTATCCAACTCCGAACGCGAACGCTTCCCGCTTGTCCTCGCTGCCCAAGGTGAGCTGGGATCGGCCGGTGTGGGCGCTCAGGAACCACTTGCCTTCCGCCGCCAGGGATCCTGTCGCTCCTGCGGCGAGCAGCGCTGCGGCGAGAAGGCACCTCATGGACGCGGTATACCTTGCCGATCGGACGGTCGTGCCAACGGCGGCGTGCACGGTGTAAAGTTGCGGGGAGCGATGCACCGCTTGGCGAGGTGGCTCGGTGTGTACCGCCGCGGTGGGGCGGCGCTCGTTGCGGTGCTCGTCGGGACCGTTTGCGCGGTCGGTTGCGCCGCCACTCTGGCGACTTGGTGGAGGGTTCGCAGCCTCGAGTCGGAGCGGTACGAGGAGCGGTTGGCCAGACTGGCCGACGCCCGCATCCGAGCCGCTTTGTCGGAGTTGGACTTCGGCCCGGCGTTGCGCCAGATCGCGCTCTTCTTCCGCAACAGCGACGAGGTGACGCCGGACGAGTTCGAGAACTTTGCTACAGCCTACCGCAACCGGCCGAACCTCGTGGAGCTCTCCTGGCGCGACCAAGAGCTTCGTCCGATTCTGCGCCGGAGCTTCACGAACGCGCGATCCATGCCGGCACGCATTCGACTGGGAGACTTGCCCTCACCCTTGCCCGAGAGACCGTTCGCCGTCCGCGCGTCGCACCTCGGCTCCGATCGGCTGGCCGCCGTTTGCCGAGTGGCCCAGACCGGGCAGGGGCAACGCGGGATTCTGGTCGCCGTGGTGGACTTGGGCAGCTGGGTCGAGCGCCATGGATCGGGCGGGGACTCGGATTTCAATGTGGTCCTGGAGTTGCGCCTTCCCGATGCCACCGTGCAGTACGGGGCTGCCAGCGGGGTCCTGTACCGTGCGATGCCCCTCCGGTTGTCCGGCCTCGAGGGCACGCTGCAGCTGTGGGCCTCCGAATCGTTCCTCCAAACCGAGAGGAACGGTGGGGCGCTCGCCACGCTGATCGGAGGGTTGGCGATCACGACGCTGATGGCCGGGCTGATGCTGGTCGGCTTGACGCAGGGCATGAGGCTAGAGGCGCTCGTTAGGGAGCGCACGGAGGAGCTGTCGTCGCAGGCCCGCAAGCTCGCCCGGATCATGGATGCGAGCCCGGACGGCATCGTCGTGCTCGACAGCCAGAGGAGGGTTGTGCAGGCCAATCGGCGTATGGGCGAGCTGCTGGGGCGTCCCGCGGAGGGCTTGGCCGGAGAGGACATCGTGTGCTGGCTGGCCGGCCCGTCCGAGCTCGAGCGCTTCCTGGGTGCGTTCCGCTCGCCCAGCGGTCCCGTGGTGGCTCGGCTGAGTGGGGACGGGCGAGAGTTCGACGCGGAGATCACGGTCGCCCCGCTTGTGGGCCGCGAGGAGGGGTTGTCGGTGGCCGTGGTGCGAGACGCCTCCGAGCGCTTGGAGACGGTTCGGGCGCTGCAGGCCAGCGAGCAGCGGTTTCGGGACGTGGCGGATGCCGCCGCCGAGTACATCACCGAGTTCGATGCGGAAGGCCGGATCACGTTCGTCAGCGAGCGCATCCGGGAGATCCTCGGATACGAGCCGCAGGAGCTGATCGGCAAGAAGCTGGATGAGGTGATGTCGCCGGAGGAGTTCGCCGTTTGGGAGCCGGCGTTCGATCGCATGCTGGAACGCCCAGCGCCGTACCGCAATCTCGAGACCCCGTTCCGCGCCAAGGACGGCCGACTGGTTTGGCTGTCGAGCAGCGGCATGCCCGTCTACGATCCGGAAGGGCGGTTCGCCGGATACCGGAGCGTGGCGACGGACGTCACGGAGAACCGACTGTACCGCGAGGAGATCGAGCGCCTGAACGTCGAGCTCGAGGAGCGGGTCCGTCAGAGAACGGAGCAGCTGCAGGCCGCGATCCAGGAGCTCGAGGCCTTCAGTTACTCCGTGGCCCACGACCTGCGGGCTCCGCTCCGCTCCGTGGAGGGTTTCGGCGCGATCCTGGAGCAGGATTACGGGCCAAAGTTGGATGAGGAGGGGAGGCGGATCATCGGTCGCATGCGCGCCGCCAGCCGCCGCATGGCGGAGCTCATCGACGACCTTCTGGCGCTGTCGCGGGTGACCCGGCAACCCGTCCAACCGCAACGGGTCGACCTGAGCGAGATGGCGCTGCGGATCGGCAGCGAGCTCGCCTCTCCGCGCTCCGTCGTCTTCGACGGTGGGGAGAGCCTCGAGGAAGTTGCCGAGCGCCTGCGGCAGTCGCCCGAATCCCCCCGGTCCGTCGAGCTTGTCGTGGAGCGGGGCGTCACCGCCAGCGGGGATCCGGGGCTGCTTCAGGTGCTGGTGGGCAACCTGCTGTCCAACGCGATCAAGTACTCGTCGAAGAACCCGGCCCCGCGGGTGGAGTTCTTCACAGCCCGGCGGAAGGGGCGGGTGTGGTTCGCGGTGCGGGACAACGGGGTTGGCTTCGACCCCCAGTTCGCCGGCAACCTGTTCAAGCCGTTCCACCGCCTGCACTCGAACGAGGAGTTCGAGGGCACCGGGATCGGTCTGGCGCTGGTGCAGCGGGTGGTCCAGCGGCACGGCGGCGAGATCGAGGTGGAGAGCGCCCCCGGCCGCGGCGCCACGTTCTACGTGTGGCTGCCGGAGTAGGGGCAGGAGCGCCGCCGCGGGCCCGCGAATCGTTTACCCAGCATGCGCATCCTGTACTACGACATCGACACGCTTCGTCCGGACCACCTGGGGTGCTACGGGTACCACCGCAACACCTCGCCCAACATCGACCGGCTGGCGTCGGAGGGCGTGCGCTTCGATCAGTGCTACGTGCCGGATTCGCCCTGCCTGCCCTCCCGAGCCGCGCTGCTCACCGGCCGCTTCGGCATCCGCAACGGCGCTGTGAACCATGGCGGCGCCTGCGCGGATCCAGTGGTGGAGTCGCGCCTGAGGGGCTTTCGCAACTGGGGCGACCACCTCATGGTCCGATTCCGCCAAGCGGGCTTCCATCCCGTGTCGTTCAGTCCGTTCCCCGAGCGCCACACCGCCTACTGGTTCCTGAACGGCTTCTGCGAATGGACCAATCCGGGCAAGGGCGGCATGGAGCGTGCCGACGAGGTGGTGCCCCTGGCCCTCGACTGGCTGGACCATCGGGGGACTGAGGACGGCTGGTTCCTGCACGTGAACGTGTGGGATCCCCACACGCCGTATCGGGCGCCGTCGGAGTACGGCAACCCGTTCGAGGCGGACCCACCGCCCGCCTGGATGACGGAGGAGGTGCGCCGAAGAACGTGGGACACCTACGGCCCCGGCTGCGCGCAGGAACCCGGCGGCGCCTACCTGAATCCCGACTATGGGCGCTCCCATCCTCGGATGCCCGATCAGATCGAGTCGCTCGAGGCGTACCGGCGGTGGATCGACGGGTACGACACCGGCATCCGCTACGCCGACGACCACCTCGGCCTGCTGCTGGCGAAGCTGGAAGAGCTGGGGGTGCTGGACGACACGCTGATCATCGTCAGCAGCGACCACGGGGAGAACCAGGGCGAGCTGGCCGTGTACGGCGACCATCAGACCGCCGACGCCATCACCAACCGCGTGCCGATGGTGGTGCGCTTCCCCAAGGCGATGGGCGGTGGGCCGCGGGTGGACCGTGCGCTGTACTACCAGTTCGACGTGTTCGCGACCATCCTGGAGCTTGTCGGTGGTCAGGCTTCCCCGGATTGGGACGCGCGCTCCTTCGCCGGCGAGGTCGCGCAGGGTAGCTCGCCCGGGAGGGAGTTCCTCGTCCTGTCCAACTGCGCTTGGGCGTGCCAAAGGTCGGTTCGCTGGGACCGCTGGCTACTGATGCGCACCTACCACAGCGGGTTCAAGAACTATCCGGAGCACATGCTGTTCGACCTCCAGAACGACCCCCACGAGCTGGACAACCTGGCGGACCGGTTGCCGGAAGTCGTTGGTGAGGGGATGCTTCTGCTGGATCGCTGGCACGCCGAGGCCATGGCCCGGTCCCCCCGTGCCGAGGACCCGTTGCAGGTGGTGTTGCGCGAGGGTGGCCCGTACCATGCCCGGTACGGAACCGCAGAGTTCGAAGGCTACGTGCGTCGCCTGCGCTCCTCCGGGCGGGAGGCGTTCGCGGAGCAGCTGCTGGCCCGGGCGCGGACCGCCGGGTTCTCCGCCGTGGTGCCATAATCCGGTCGGATCCTTCAGGAGACGACCCAAAACCATGAAAGTCAGCATCATTGGTGGAGCCGGTCGCGTCGGGGCGGATGCCGCGTACGCGCTTCAGTTGGGCGGCTTGGTCCGCGATATCGCGATCGTCGACATGAACCGCGACCTGGCCGACGGCGAGGCCCTGGACCTGAGGCACGGCGCGGCGCTCACCGACGGCACCCGCATCTTGAGCGGCGGCTACGAAGTGGTGGACGGCAGCGACTGCGTGGTGATCACGGCGGGTCTCCGCCGCAAGCCGGACGAGAGCCGCCTGGAGCTGATCAACCGCAACGTTGGGCTGTTCAAGAGCATCCTCAATTCGCTGAAGGAGTGCGAGCTGAAGCCGGACACCACCATCCTGGTCGTCTCGAACCCCGTCGACATCCTCACCTACCTCGCGGTGAAGTCGGACATCCTGCCACCGAACCAGGTGTTCGGTCTGGGCACGGTGCTCGACACCTGCCGGTTCCGGTCTCTTCTCGGCGCGCACTTCAACGTCGGCGCGCAGCACGTGCACGCTCTGATCCTCGGCGAGCACGGCGACTCGATGGTGCCGATCTGGTCGTCCGCCACCATCAGCGGCGTGCCGCTCAGCAGCATCCCCGGGTTCTCGCAGGACCAGGCGCACGAGATCTTCGAGCAGACCAAGAAGGCCGGCGCCGAGGTGATCCGCCTGAAGGGTGGAGCGGGCCGAGCCGTCGGCGTGTCGATCATGGCCGTGGTGCACGCTCTGTTCTTGGACCGCGGCACGATCCTTCCGATCTCCACCTACCAGCACGGCACGCTGGGCATCGAGGACGTGTGCCTTTCGATGCCCACCAAGATCGGTCGCCGCGGCGTGATCCGCGTGCTGGAGCCGGTCACCAACTTCATCGAGCAGGAGGGGCTGCAGATGTCCGCCGAGTCGCTGAAGAAGGTGATCCAGCAGGTCGGCGTCTAGGTTCCACCCAGTGCCGGGGCCGGGCGGGTTGCGGCCCGGCCCCGGATGAGGTATAAACCCTCTGCTGAGGGCCCATAGCTCAGTCGGTTAGAGCGCACCCCTGATAAGGGTGAGGTCACAAGTTCGAATCTTGTTGGGCCCACCAGATTCCCCAGCGTCGCCTTAGTGCAGCACCGCGTGGATTCGTCGCGGTCGCTGGTCGCGATCGAGGAGGTACACGGTTGGCGTCCGACGGATGCCGATCCGTTTGGCCAGAGCCTCCTGCCGCCGGGCGGCCTCGCGCGCGCTCCGTAGTTCCGATCGGTTCAGCTGCTCGACGCGCCGAGCGATCCATGGCCGCACGTCGCCGTCGTACCCTTGGGCGCGCGCCAGATCGTGCACGAACCGGGTGAAGCGCCCCTTTCGATGCTCGAGGATCATGATTGCGCCGCCGTCTGAGGAGCCATGCACGGACGCCGCCAAGATGCGCATCCGCAGCCGGCCGGCGAGAACGGGTTTCGTTTGGGACTCGAGGTACTCCACGCAGACGGGACAGAGCGGGTCGACGAACGCGAGCACCTGTCGCGGCGCGCCTTCCAAACCCCAGACGATGGCGTCGCCTCCGAAAGCCTCCGGCAGGGCGAGCCGCTCGACGGCCGTGTCCACCTTCGAAGCTTGGATCCACGCTTGAGTCCAAGGGAACCCCGCCGCTAGAACCGAAAGCACGGAGGCACCGAAGAGGAAGGGTCGCGGGCGGAGGAAGCGCTGCTCGAGCGACGGCGATCCGCTCAGGGCCGCCAAGCCGTACACGAAGCCGGCGGCCGTCAGACAGCCGGCCGCCACGAGGCAGTGGACGCAGGCGGCACGCAGGACGAACAGACTGTACGCGGTGGCCGCCAGGACCCCGGCGACCGCCGAGACCTGCCCCGCGGCGGCGCGGGCATCGAGAAAGGGGCTGCGTCCCGCTCGCCAGGCCCTCCAACCGAACCAGAAAGTCGCCAGCGAGAGGGCCGCGCCCCAAGCAGAGAGCGGTATACCGAGCGGACGGGAGACGGGCGACGTCTGCACCACGTCGCACCCGTCGGTTGAGCAGGTGGACGCTCCGAAAGTCAGGACCCAAGCCGTCATCGCGATCAGCCAAGCACCCGCGAACATCAGGAGCGCCAGCCACAAGGCCTCCGCGACGACGACGCCGATTGCCGCCCGCTCTCGGCTCACCGCGCCTGCCGCAACCGCCGGATCAGCACGAAGCCCGTCGCGAACAGACCGAGGCCCGCGATCGTGACGGCCGTGCCAGTGCCGGGCTGCCGAAAGGACCAAGCGCGGCCGTGCTCCACGCGGCCACCCATGCGCTCGGAGTAGGCCTTGGACCGCTTCTTGGACTCCTCGAGGAGCGCGTCCAAGTTCAGGTCCGGCCGCTGTCGCGCGAGCTTGGGAATCTCCCCCTCTTCGAACACGGCCGGCGGCGCCACCCGATGGTCCACCACGAGCACGCCCTCCTGCCTCCAAGGGACCTCGTCCGCGGTGATCGGCTTCGGCCGATCCGTGACCGACAGAAACTCGAAGCGCTCCACCATCTGCAGGGAGCCGCCCCGGGTTTCCATCGTGGCGGTTTTGGGGATGCTCAGCGCTCCGGAGGCGACTCGGCCTTGGTAGGTCCACACCGCCATTCGGCGCACCTCCGAGGGCAACCCGTCGTCCGCCAGCACCACCTCGTAGCGAGGTCTCGAATTCACGGCGGCGATGCGTCCGGGCGCGGTCACGGTCCAGCCTCCTCCGACGGCGGACAGTCCGCCGGCGATCGGCAGGCACGGCCGCGGACCAAGGCCCGTGTCCCACGACCGCTGGGCTTCCGAGGGCGAGGGCCCCTTCCGAATCTCCACCACGCGCTGCAGCCTTCCGTCGTCGCGGCGGACGACCGAGCTCCGCAGCAGGGTGTCTCCGAGCCGGACCAGGACGGCTTCGGTCGTCTGGCTTGCCTGCGCGCCGCGGTCCGATCTTCGCGAGAGCGTCTTGGTGCGCCAGGCGAACCGGTCCGTGCCGTGCCAGCGGAGGTCTCCCTCGGTGGAGGCCTGCAGGTCCGGCAGGGTCATTTGGCTCCGGTATTGCAGGCCGACCTCCTGGAGCTGCCGGTCGCGGGCGCTCCAGTCTTGAGCAAGCCCCGACGCAGCCGCCAGGGCGCAGAGAAGGCAACAGAGCGTCTTCATCTTCGTGCTGTGGGGGCCCGCCCCAGGGCGCGGGACGGGCCCGGGGATCGGCCGGCCTCAGAAGCCCTCGGCCATCTTGCACGTGCCGTAAGGCACGAACCCGGAGTCGGCGACGACGCACCCGGTACAGAACATCTTCTCGTACTCGATCTGTCGTCGATCGAGAGTCACGGCCCACTCGCGGCACCGGGCGGGAGGGTAGGCCACCCAGCCGCAGTTGGTCTCCCGCGGGGGACTCCAGTAGGTCTTCACCCGCAGACCGCTCCCGCCGCACGAATCGTTCGGGGGGCTGAAGTCGCGATCCTTGGGCGTGTGGAAGGAGTCGTAGACCGTCTGCGCGCCACCGAACCCGGCGGCCACGAGCAGAAGCGTTAGGGCGAAGGTCCTAGTCCGGGGGGGGTCATTCGATGGCCCCCTCGCAACCCGGAGGGACTTGATCCGAATCGGCCGCCTGAGCCTCGAGCGTGGGGGCCAAAGCCATCAGCGCAAGACCCGCCACGGAGACCAAGGCGAGCAACAGAGCCAGCAAGGGCTTCTTCATGCGTCCTCCTCAGGTTGGTTTGGAGGTCGGCGCCCCGTCGGCGCCATCCTCGCCTTCATTATAGGACAGAAATTGGGGTTTTCGAAATCGTGGAAGGGGCCACGCTGGTTAGCCTTTGGCCTCTCCCAAAGTCCTGACGGACTCCGGCGAAGGCTCGGGCGAGGGCAGGCACTCGAGCCAAGGCCGCCGCTGGAATCGCCCTTCGGGCCCCAGCACAAACACCGTGGGGGTTTGGACGATGCCGAGCCGCCGCGCCAGCTCTCCTTGCCGCGCCACCGCGGCCTCGGCTGCGCGTTCCCGCCGGGCTCGCAGCCCGGGCCATCGCTCTTCTGCCCAGTCCCAAGGGTTGTGGGCTGGTGAACCGGCCTCGTCCAGCCGCGCCAGGAGTTCGTCGAACCGGCCTTCGAGGGCCGCGGCGTGCGCCACCTGGGCCAGGTCAGTGTCGGAGTGCAGGGGCGCATGCAGAACGATCAGCCTCAGGCGACCATCGCGGACCGGACGGCGCGCCTGGCGAAGCAGCAGATGGCATGCCCAGCAGCGGAAGTCGAGGAACGCGACCATCGTGCGGCCGGCATCCTTCCGGCCCCACACCAAGGCGTCGGGTCGCCGCGTTTCGGGCAACGCCTCGGCCTCGAAGCGCCGTTCCATCAACATTCGGTCTCGCCACGCCGCTCCCCGCACGGCCGCCACCGGCAGCGTCGCGAGGCACAATCCGAGGGCCAGCGGTGCCAGCCGCACTTCGGACGGCGCGGCTCCGGCGAGGGTTGCGACCCCGAACAGGAAGCCGGAGAGCGCGATCGCCCCCGCCGCCACCAGGCAGTCGGCGCAGGCCGCGCGCAGAGCGAAGCCCGCGTACGCCGTGGCGGCGATCGCGGCCGCAACCGCACCGCCCTGCATGGCAAGGCAGGCCTCGTCGGTCCAAGGCGATTTCCCGCGCGCCTGCAGCCAGGCCGCCCGCGCGGCCAGCAATCCGAGGAGCGCTGCGCCCCAGAAGCTCAGCGGCGGCCCGCCGAACGGACGCGCCCAAGGAGAGGTCTGCACCGTCAGACACCCTCCGCTCGCGCAGGTCGGCTCCCCGAAGAACGCGTCCCAAGCGGCCATCGCCGCCAGCCAGAGCGCGACGAAGCACACCAAGCCGAACCAGCCGGCCTCGAGCAGGGCGCTCTTTCGGTTCACGGCTTGGACCGCAGCCTCCTCCAAGCCACGAAGCCCAGCACGAACATGCCCAAGCCCGCCGTGCCCGCGGCGGCCGCGATCGAGCGGAGCCGCTCAGTGGCCTTCCGCTCGGCCTCGCGGCGCTGGGCGTCGGCCGCGCGCTCCCGCTGGACGGCGACCTTGGCCGAGCGGGCTCGGGACTCCTCGAGAAGGTCGTCCAAGGTGAGCCGGCCGTTCCGAGCGGCTTTGAGCCTCGGAATCTCCCCTTCGAAGTAAAGGGCGGCGGGTTCGACTCGGGCGTCCACCACCTCCACGCCGTCGGCGTCCCACGGCAGGTCGCTCAGGCGGATCGGCGCGGGGCGGTCGGTGGCTTCGGTCAGGGTCAGCTCGAATCCCGACTCGATCTCGCCGCCGACGAGGCGGTGCTCGCACCGGCCCGGCAGCGGCACCCGCCCAGCGTTCACGCGGCCGAGGTAGTCGAACTCGGCGGTGACGGCGCTGCCAGCGGCCTTCGCCGAGACAGGCACGCCATCGCCCCCCAACCGAACGGTCCACCGTACGCTGCGGTCGGTGGCCTCCCAAACGCCGGTCGACGTCTCCCGCCAGGCCAGACGCGGGAAGCCCGCCGCCAAGGGCAGGCAAGGGCCGGGCCGGAACTCCGGGTTGATCATCGCCTGAGGGCCTCCGGGCGCCTTGGCATACTCGATCCGGACGAGCGTGCGACCGTCCTTGCCGTTCGGAGTCTGGATCAGCAAGAGCCTGTCCAGGCGCAGCTCCCGGCTCTCCATCGGCTCGCTCCAACGCTCCTCACCGACCTTGCGGTGCTGGACGCTGCGCACACGGAGGTACCGCTCGGGGGACTCCCACCGCCAGCGCCCCTCCTCACGGTTCTCGGCCTCCTGCTGGCGGCTGGAGAGCCGGTAGCCGAGCTCGAGCCTGCGAAGGGCTTCGTCGCGGGGGGCTAGCCACTGCTGGGCGCTGCCGAGGGTGGCGAGGAGCATGCCAGCGGCGATCCACGTGCTCTTCATCGTCGTTCCTAGGGCGGCGCGGGTCGGCTGATCCGGCCCGCGCCGCAGGGTCGGGGAGGGTTCAGAAGCCCTCGGACAACGTCGTCATCCCCAGGTACTCCCGCTGGGTGGTGGCTTCAACGTACCCGGTGCAACCGGGGTTGCTCCACACCCGGTACCAGCGGTACCACGGGGTCGGGATCGTTCGGCAGTTGGAGCTGGTCTCCAGCACGTACTGGCAGTAGCCCCGATGGGCCGGCGAAGAAAGAACCTCCCAGCGGAAGCCCCCTCCGCCGCAGCTGCCATAGGGCGGGTTGAACTCGCTGTCGGCGGGAACGTGACACCCGGTCCACTGCTGAGCGAACGCGAGCGTCGCGAGCGCCGCGACAAGGCTAGCGATCAGGACGAAGGTCCCAAATCGGGGGGGTCACTCGGCAACCCCCAGGCACCCCGGAGGGATCAGGTTGGGATCGTCGGCGCCGTTGTCGGCGAGCGGGGCGAGAGCCACCAGCGCGAAGCCGGCGCTCGCCAGAGCCGCCAGCAACAGGCCGATCAGAGCCTTGCTCATCTCTGTACCTCCGTTAGCGTTACGGGAGCATCGCTCCCAAAGACATTATAGGACAGGTATGGCGAAACTTTGCAACAGGGCTCTTCGAAATGGTTTGGGCGCGCCGCCAGGTCGGACCCTCGCCTGCCGGGTCCCCCGCCGAGAGGCAGGGCGGTCGCCATAATCGGCTTGGGATGGCTTGGAACGACGCTCTCTGGCGGCGGATCGCGGAGCGCGGCGTCCACGACGCGATCGCGGAGTGGAGCGACGCGCAGGCGATCGAGGTGGCCGAGCGCTTCGGCGCGCACAACTACCATCCGTTGCCGGTGAACATCGTCCGAGCCAAGGGAGCCCGAGCCTGGGACGCCTCCGGCCGCGAGTACTTGGACTGCGTCGGGGCTTACTCGGCGGTGGCGCACGGCCACCTGGCGGAGGTGCTGGTTCGGGAGGCCAAAGCCCAGCTGGAGCGGTCGACGCTGGTGAGCCGGGCGTTCTACACGCCCGAGATGGCGCTGTTCCTAGAGGCTCTCGCCACGTACGCGGAGCTGGACGCCGTGTGCCCCATGAACACCGGCGCCGAAGCGGTGGAGACGTGCATCAAGCTCGCTCGCAAGTGGGCCTACACCGTGAAGGGCGTGCCGGAGGACCATGCGGAGATCGTGGTCTGCGAGAACAACTTCCACGGACGGACCACCACCATCGTCGGGTTCAGCACCGAAGAGCGCTATCGCCGGTTCTTCGGCCCCTTCGCGCCCGGATTCCGCACGATCCCGTTCGGCGACGCGGACGCCCTGGAGGCCGCCATCCAACCCAACACCGCGGCCTTTCTGGCGGAGCCGATCCAGGCCGAGGCGGGAGTGATCGTGCCTCCGGACGGCTATCTGGCCAAGGTGCGCGAAATCTGCACGCGGCATCGGGTGCTGCTGATCTGGGATGAGGTGCAGACCGGCTTCTGCCGCACCGGAAGGCGGTTCGCGTGGAACCACGAGAACGCCCGGCCGGATCTGATGGCGGTGGGCAAGGCGCTGGGCGGGGGCCTGGTGCCGGTTTCGGCGGCGGTGGGAACCAGCGAGGCGGTCGGCGTGTTCCAGCCCGGCGACCATGGGTCCACGTTCGGGGGCAACCCGCTCGCCTGCGCGGTGGCCGTGGCGGCGATGGCGGTGATGGAGACCGAGGATTACGCGGGCAGGGCCGAGCGCTCGGGCGCGTTCCTTCGGGAGGCGTTCCAGAGGGCGGACGGCGGCGCGATCCTTGAGATCCGCGGCAAGGGCCTGTTGCTGGGGGTCGAGTTCGTGCCCGATCTTGCGCCGGAACGTCTGCAGGAGGCCTTTCTGCGCGAAGGCCTGCTGACCAAGGAGACCCGGCGCCGCACGTTCCGGTTCGCTCCGCCGATCGCCACGGAGCAGCCCGAGCTGGAGGAGATCGCGGAGCGGTTTGAGAGAGCCGTCCGCGCGGCCCGCGGGACCATGTGAAATCCCCGTCGGATTGCGGAACAACTCCTATGCCGGGATCGACCGGCGGGGGTTTGCACGGGCATGGCGGAACAGGCCGAAGCGGCTGCGGGCAAGAAGGGCGGCGGGAAGCTGCCGATCCTCATCGTGCTGGCGCTGGTCCTGGGGGCCGGCGGGTTCTTCGCGATGAAGATGAAGGGCGGCGGAGAGGCCAAGGCCGAGCCCGAGGTCAAGCTGGGGAAGATCGAGGAGCTGGACGAGTTCCTCGTCAACCTGAGCGGCGGGACCAGCTACCTGCGGGCGCGCATCGCCCTGCACCTCGCCGAGGGGACCAAGGAAGAGGAGGTCAAAGGCAGCATCCCAGCCATCCGCGACGCGATCATCCTCACGCTCACCAACAAGACGCTGCGCGAGGTGGAGACGCTCGACGGCAAGCGGAAGCTGAAGAGGGAGATCGCCGCCAAGGTCAACGGCTTGCTGCACGGTCTCTCCCACGAGAAGCCGGGCGACAAGGACGAGGAGAAGAAGTCGAAGAAGGACGCCGAAGCCTCGGACGGCGAGCCCAAGCATCCCGACTGGGACAGCGACGAGGGTCCGGTGCTGAAGGTTTACCTCACCGACTTCGCGACGCAGTAGCCGAGAGGACGATTTTTGGGGAAGTGCCGGGTTGAGGGGGCCTGGCACGGAAGGGGACCGGGGGCTCCGCAGAGCGGGGCCCTCCGGGCTATTGCAGGCTCACCCGACCTTCGTTCGAACGAAAGGGACCGCTCAGACCGTCCAAGACCGGGACCATGTCGTTCTTGATCAGCCTTCCCGTGTTGCTCGCCGTCACGACGTCGCAGCCCAGCCCGCCGGACCGGCGAGTCCTGGCGGCTTGGGCTGGAGAATCGGCGAGGCTCATCGAGTCGGCGTACTGGCGGAGCGAGCGGAGGCTGTACGCCGACTTCGTGAAGGCCGACGGACGACCGGGCGAGGAGCCGTGCTTCATGTGGGGCATGGGGGTGCTGCTCTCGGCGTATGCGGCGGCGATCCCGGCCGATCCGGCGCGGTTCCGGCCCCTCTTCGAGCAGGCCTGCCGCGCGATCGAGCCGTACTGGTCCGAGGCCCGGGGCATCGGTGGGTACGCCGTCTGGCCCCGGCAGGACGATCCGGATCGGTACCACGACGACAACGCGTGGGTGGCGCTCGCGCTCACCGAGGCGTACGAGGCCACGCGCCTGCCCGCGTACCTGAAGCGCGCGGTGGAGACGCACCGGTTCGTGATGAGCGGCGAAGACGACCGGCTCGGCGGAGGCCTCTACTGGCACGAGAAGAACCGCAAGAGCAAGAACACCTGCTCCTGCGGGCCGGCGATCGTGACGGCGCTGCGCCTGTACCTGCTCACCCAGGACGCCGCCTACCTGGACCAGGCCCGGCGTCTCCGGGATTGGACGCGGCGCACCCTGCAGGACCCCGAGGACGGACTGTACTGGGACAACATCGGCATGGACGGCAAGGTCGAGAAGACCAAGTGGACCTACAACACCGCCCTGATGATCCGCGCCGAGTGCCTGCTGTTCGACGCCACTGGCAAGGCCGAGCACCGCGACGAGGCCGTCCGGGTGGCGGAGGCCGCCTGGAAGCGGTGGTACGACCCGGCTCTGGGCGCGCTGAAGGACGAGGCGCAGTTCGCCCACCATCTGTTCGAGGCGTTCTTCGAGGTCGCGCGGATCACCAAGGACCCGAATTGGGCCGCGCGGGCCCTGCCGACGCTGCGCTTCGTCCACGACCGGACGCGCAACCGGTTGGGCTTCTACGGCAGCCGGTGGGACCGTGCGCCGGAGTCGGACCGCAAGCAGTTCCAGCTCCTGCACCAAGCCAGCGCGCTCCGAGCCTACGCCTACGCTCTGGTCCACGGCCAGGCCCTGCGCTAAACTGGGTTCATGAATCCGAACTTCCAGAACTGGCTGCACCGCCAGATCGAAGAGCTGAAGCGGCAGAACCTGTACAAGGCCCCGCGGATTCTGGAAACCCCCGCCGGAGGCCGCGTGCGCATGAACGGCAAGGAGGTGGTGAACCTCTCCAGCAACAACTACCTCGGGCTGGCGAACCACCCCAAGGTGCGCCAGGCGGCCTTGGAGGCGATCGAGCGGTGGGGGGTCGGAGCCGGAGCCGTGCGCTGGATCGGCGGAACGATGGAGGTGCACGAGGAGCTGGAGCGGCGGCTGGCCGCGTTCAAGCAGGTGGAGGCCGTGCTCGTGTTCACCGGCGGCTTCACCGCGAACAGCGGCTGCATTCCGGCGGTCGTCACCGAGAAGGATGTGATCATCAGCGACGAGCTGAACCACGCCAGCATCATCGACGGTGTTCGGCTGGGTGCGGCGGCGTACAAGAAGTCCGAGGGCTACGTCTACCCGCACAAGGACATGGAGGCCCTGGAGCAGATCCTGCGGCGCACGCAGAGCTTCGAGAAGCGGATGATCATCACGGACGGCGTGTTCAGCATGGACGGGGATATCGCCCCGTTGCCGGACATCGTGGCGCTGGCGGAGAAGTACGACGCCATCGTGTACGTCGACGACGCGCACGCCAGCGGCGTGCTGGGCAAGAACGGCGCCGGCACCACGTCGCACTTCAACCTGTACGGCCGGGTGGACATTCAGCTGGGAACGCTCAGCAAGGCGCTGGGGGTGATCGGGGGGTACATCGCGGGTTCGGCGAAGCTCAAGGAGTGGCTCATCAACCGCGGCCGACCCTATCTGTTCAGCACCGCGCACCCGCCGATGGTCGCCGCCGCGCTGATCGCCGCGCTCGACATCATGGAGAACGATCCGGAGCCGATACGGAGGCTTTGGGACAACACCCGCTGGTGGAAGTCCGCCCTGCGCGCCGAGGGGTTCGACACGATGGGTAGCGAGACGCCGATCACGCCGGTGTACGTGGGCGACGAGGGCAAGGCGCAGGAGTTCGAGCGAGCGCTGTGGGACGAGGGCGTGTACGCGCTGTCGATCGTGTACCCGACCGTCGCCCGGGGGAAGGCCCGGATCCGGACGATGCCGTCCGCGGCGCACACCGAGGAGGACCTGGCCTTCGCGCTGGAGGCGTTCAAGAAAGCGCGCGACCGCATCGGCGGACTGGGCTGAGCCCTTGCGGAATCGGTTGCGCGGCGATATGCTGGGGGCATGCTTCTTCCTCTGCTCGCTGCCGCCGCTCTCTCGCCGGGCGTGTCCTCGTGCCGCCTCGGGGTGCACTTCCTCGATGACCGCTACACGGTGGGAGCCCGCAGACTCGTGGCCGCCGGTCCGCGGGTGATCAAACTGTTCGACCTCGGCCCGGGCATGCGCGAGGCGCTGCGCGACTACAAGACGCGGTGGCCGGACGGCACGGTCGTCGTGCGCATCTGGTTCCAGCGCCGTTGGACCCGCGCGGACGACCCCGCCGAGGCCGGCCGGGCGTTCTGGCGCGAGATTCTGCAGCCGCGCTACGAATCGCTGACCGAGCAGGAGCGCGCTTGGATCGACTACTGGGAGGGGCCGAACGAGGGAGACAGCACCCCGACGTGGGAGACCGTGGAAGACGCGCGGTGGTTCGGACGGTTCACGGTGGCCCTGGCCGAGGAGATGCGCCGGCACGGTGCCCGGCCCTTGGTGGGGAACATCGCCGTGGGCAACCCGGGCGGCACGCCGGAGGAGGTCGCCGCCAAGGTGGAGGCCTTCCTGCCGGCCTTGGACGCCGCGGTGCGGGCCAGGGGCGCTTGGAGCTACCACGCCTACACGCTCGAGTACACGACGGATCCGGAGAAGGAGTCCTGGACCTCCCTCCGCTACCGGAGGATTCTGGATGTTGTCCGACGCAAGCGGCCCGACCTCGCGCGGCTGCCGCTGGTGCTGAGCGAAGCCGGCGTGGACCGCGGGGGAAACAGCCACGAGGACGGCTGGGTCAGCAGGGGCAGCGCGGCCGACTTCGAGCGCTGGCTGCGGTGGTTCGATGCGGAGCTGCGGAAGGATCCGTCGGTGGTCGGGGCGACGCTGTTCGCGAGCGGCGAGTTCGAGTCGTGGCCCTCGTTCGAGCTGGAGGCGTTCCTGCCGAGGCTCACGCGCATGGTGGAAGAGGGCCGTCGCTGAGAACCGATGGGGGCTCCGCAAAGGAGCCCCCTGCTCGGTGTCGATGGTGGTCGCTCAGCGTCCTTGCGGCGGTGCGTTCTGCTGCATCTGCTGGATCTGCTCCATCACCTCCGGCGGAGGCTTGGGAAACCGATCCGGGTCCGCCTTGGGGCCGCTAAGGGACCTGTAGCCGGAGTAGATGGCGACGACCAGGGCCACCACGGCCAGGATCAGCGCGCCGGCCAAGCCGATTCGCTTCATAGCGGTCCGGGCCTCTCCTGGTAGTCGAGCTTCGCGCCGGTCTGCAGCACCGCGTGCCCGTCGACGTAAACGACGTGCTTCTTGCTGGTGTTGCTGTTGCCGGTGTCCCACATGTAGTACCAGAGCTCACCGATCATGGGTCTCCGCGCCGGCTCGCTGAAGGCAGTCAGGGGGCGCCCGGTGCGGCCGGATCCGACGGCACCGGGAGGGTCGCCGCCCGGGAGCGGCGGGGCCATGCCGCTGTCGCAGGGCTGGGGATCGGCCTCGGTGCCGCACAGCCTGGGCATCCATCCGAACTCGGTGGCGCCCTTGGCGTAGTACTCGAAGCTCGTCTTGCCGAACCAGTCGGGCTCCCACATCGCCCTCACAGAGATGCCCCACCACACGAACGGGATGCCGTTGTCGCCAGGAGACCGGAAGATCTCCATGTTCTTCGTGTAGGGCCTCAGGCGGTACACGATTCCGCCGGGCCAGGTGTTGGGGTGGGACTGCTCGGCACCCCACTCCCAGGCCTCCCAGCCTCCGGCGTTGGGGGCAACGTCGTCGTAGTCGGCCGCATACTGCAGGATGGCGAGCCCGGTCTGCTTCATGTTGCTGAGGCACTGCGTGCGCTTGGCCGCTGCCTTCGCTTGAGCGAACACGGGGAACAGGATGGCGGCGAGGATCGCGATGATGGCGATCACGACCAACAGTTCGATCAAGGTGAACGCGGAACGTTTCATGGTTGCTCCATCGCAGCGAGACGGTCGCTCGATCGTCGGGCGACCAGACGGGGCGGCAGCCTCAGGGCGGCCGCGGGAAGGTCTGGCTCCTCGAGCCGGCGCAGGAGGCGTCTGGCCGCCTGCATGCCGATCTCGCGGAGCGGTTGGCGAATGGTCGTCAGCGGAGGTTCGGTGTACTCCGTGAAGTCGTGGTCGTCGAATCCGACGACCCCGACGTCCTGGGGGACACGGAACCCGTGAGCCTTCAGAAGGTGGATCATCGCGAGCGCGAAGTGGTCGTACTGCGCGAACACGCAGTCGAACGGGAACGAGTCCAGCGGCTCGAGCGCTCCGCGGAGCGCCTGCAGGCAGAGCTCGCTGAACGTCTCCGCCTGAATCTCGACCATCTCGTCCGGAAGGAGCCGCCGGACGCTACCGATGAACGGATGGTGCAGCAGGCACGCGTTGCGGAAGACCGATCGGAACCCGCACCACCGGTCCTCGATGCTGCCGATCGGCCTCGGACGGTCGGTGACGGAGAGGAACGCCGGCTTCCGGTAGCCCTTGTCGCGCAGATGCTCCGCAAGGAGGACGCCGCCCGCGAAGTGGTCGGTGGCGACGAGGTCCGCGTGCAGCCCGGGCACCTCCCGGTCGATGAAGACGATGGGAACGCGCTGCCGGAGTAGCCGCTCGTAGAAGTCCGGGCTGTCGGTCTCCGAGGCGACGATCAGCCCGTCGACCTGCATGTCGAGCAGGCTCTCGACCAGCTCGTACTCCTGCTCGCCGCGGGAGACCGTGAGGAGCACGCGGTGATCGACGTCCTGCAGGGCCTTCTCGATGCCCTCCAGCAGGCGGGCGTAGAACTGGCCCTCGATGCCGGGCACCACCACGCCGATCAGGCCGGTCCTAGCCCTCCGCAGGCCGCGGGCCAACCGGTTGGGTCGGTAGCCGGCTTCCTCGGCGATGTCGAGCACGCGCCGACGGGTCTGCTCCCCGATCCGGCCCTGTCCGGACAGCGCCCGGTACACGGTCGTCTTGCTGACGCCTGCCCTGCGGGCGATTTCGTCCATGACGGGTCTTGCGTAACCGATTCCGCGCCCCACGACACCAGCATACGACGGCTTTCCGCAACAAAAGGGCGAAACTTCCGCTTATGCTCAACGATGTTCCGAATGGGCTTATCCGCCGAGGCGGCGGGGCTCTTCGCCCGGATCGAGCTCGGCCTGGTGCTCGCAGCAGCAGGTCGGCGGCTCTGGGCGCGGCGAGGGGGGCGCAGGGGCCTCGTCGGCGTCGCGGGGCTCGTGGAACAGCGGCGTGCCGTCCTCGAGGCACACGCGGGACTCCGCCGGGTTCTCCCTGCCGCAGGTCGGGCAGACGATCACCGTCCTGCCCTCCAGGCGCGTGCCGTCGTCCGGGCATTCGCACATCCCCACGGGCCAGCGCCGGCCGCAGGCTGGGCAGACGACCACGAAGCGCTTCTTGGACGGATCGGACCGAGCCATCGGCGACGACCTCAACCGTTAGACGCTCCGCACGGCGCGATGGGTCCCCTCAGGCGGACTGGCGCTGCAGGTCGCAGCGGGTGGCGCGCATCCTGGCCAGGTATTCCCTCGGGGACTCGCCGAAGAACGCGCGGAACGAGGTGGAGAAGTGGCTGGAGTTGGCGAAGCCCATCTCGAGAGCCACCTCCTTCATCGACATCCGGCCAAAACGGAGCATCTGCTCGGCGGTCAAGAGCCGCATCCGGTTCAGGAACTTCTTGGGCGGCTCGCCCACCACGTCTCGGAACAGCTGGTTGAGGTGGCGTTCGGAAATCCCCTCCTCCCGCGCGATCCGAGCGACGCTCCAGTCGTCGCCGATCCTTTGGAACACCCGCTCCACCACGCGGGCCACCAGCCGATGGCTCGAGGGGACGCTCCAGCGTCCGCACCACCCCGCCATCCAGCGCCAGAACATGCCGGCGAAGGCCGCCGAGGCCCACTGGCGGTGGCAGAGGCTCCCCGAGGACAGTCCAGCCACCACCGCCTCGAAGTCCTCGGCATCCCGAGGGTGCTCCACGATGGGCAGCGGCCGGTTCACCGGGGCGTCCAGCGGGCCGACGCAGCAGAATTCGAAGCTCCAGAACCGCCAGCCGGGGGTCATCGCGGTCCAGCGCCGCGCCTCGGCCGCGCGCACCACCAAAAGCGAGGCCGGCGGCACGTCGATCACCAGGCCGTCGGTCAGCTCCACCCTTCCCCGTCCCTCGAACGTGCGGAGAGCCCGGAAGCCCGAGCGTCCGTCTTCGAACTCCTCCGAGACGCCCGCCTCGGCCTCGATGCTCCAAACCTGCGACAACCCGAGCCCGCACACGTCGGCGGGCCCTGCTCCCCTCGTCCCACTGCAAAGCATCGTTGACGCTTGGACGATGCGCGGGCGCGAACGGTTCGCCGGCGCGGGACCATCGCGGAAAGACGTAGAATGGAGGCGATGCCGTTCGCCCCGATCGAGAAAGCCTTGGAGGACCTGCGCGCCGGACGCATGATCATCGTCGTGGACGATCCGGATCGCGAGAACGAGGGCGACCTGATCATGGCGGGCGAGAAGTGCACGCCCGAGGCGATGAACTTCATGATCGTCCACGGGAGGGGCGTGCCGTTCATCCCCACCACCGGGGAGCGCCTGCAGCAGCTCGGCATCCCCATGATGACCAAGCAGACCACGGCCCGGCACGGAACGGCCATGGCGGAGACGGTCGACGCGCGCCACGGCACCACCACGGGCGTGTCCGCCTACGATCGGGCCGCTACGGTCCGGGTTTTCTGCGACCCGAACGCCAAGCCGGACGACCTGATGCGGCCGGGGCACATCATCCCGCTCCGTGCCGAGCCGGGCGGAGTGCTGAAGAGGGCCGGACACACGGAGGCGGCCGTCGACCTGTGCGTGCTGGCCGGACTGCAGCCGGTGGCGGTCGGAGTGGAGATCCTGGCCGACGACGGAACGATGATGCGCCTTCCCGAGCTGGAAAGGTACGCCGAGGAGCACGGGCTGAGCATCATCACCATCGCCGATCTGATCCGCTATCGGAGAGCCACCGAGCGTCTGGTGTCGCTCGCCGCCGGGCCCATCCACTTCCCGACCAAGCACGGCGAGTTCAAGCTGTACGCCTACGAGACCTCGGTGGAGCCGACGCCTTACCTTGCGATCGTGAAGGGCGATCCCTCGGGCGACGAGCCCGTCCTTGTCCGGGTCCACTCCAGCTGCCTCACGGGCGACATCCTGGGCTCGCTCCGTTGCGACTGTGGAGACCAGCTGGCAACCGCGCTCCAGAGGATCGAGGCCGAGGGGAGGGGCGTCGTGCTGTACATCGCCCAGGAGGGCCGCGGCATCGGTCTGGTCAACAAGCTGAAGGCGTACGAGCTGCAGGATTGCGGCTTGGACACCGTGGAGGCGAACGAGGCCCTGGGCTTCCGAGCCGACCTTCGCGACTACGGCCTGGGGGCGCAGGTGCTGCACGATCTCGGCGTCCGCAAGCTGCGCCTGATGACCAACAACCCCTCGAAGCTCGCGGCGCTGCAGGGCTACGGTCTGGAGGTTGTCGAGCACGTGCCGCTGGTGATCGAACCGAACCAGCACTCGCGGCGCTACCTGGAGACCAAGCGCCGCAAGCTGGGCCACCGTCTGCCCAAGAGCTAGAGCGGCTCCCGCACGGCTTGGGCCAGCGCCAGAGCGTTCTCCCAAGGCACGTCGGGCTCCAGAACGTGGGTGGGCGCCACGACTACCTTGGCGCCGCGCCGGGCCCAGTCCCGAAGATGCGCCACCGCCGCGCGCACGTCGTCGGGCGTCCCGAACGGCATGGTCGTCTGGGTGCCGATCATGCCCCAGAAAGCCAGCCGGTCGCCGTATTCGGCGAACAGCTCGTCGATGGGCATGCACTCGGGCTGCACCGGGTTCAGGATCTCGACTCCGACCTCGAGGAGGTCGCCGACGATGGCTCGCACGTCGCCGTCCGAGTGGTAGAAGATCCGGATGGCGGGATTGGTCTCCTTCGCGGCGCGGATCACCCTCGCCAAACGGGGTTTGAGGTGCTCCCGCCACATCTCGACCGACATCAGCATTCCGCGCTGCGAACCCACGTCGTCGCCGAGCTGAAGGATGTCGGCACCCGCTCGGGCGTATTCCGTGGCCATCCGACAGGCCCGCGCCTCGAAGAGGTCCATCAGCCATGGCGTGATGGGGTTCCCGTCGAGCAGGTCCAGGAAGAAGAGGTCCATGCCGCGCAGGTACCAGGTCGACTCGAACACCGTGCAGGCCAGACCAGCGATCGCTCCCCTGCCCTCGTCATGGATCCGCTGAACGCGCTGGGGCAGCTCGCGGTAGAGCTCCGGGTCCTCGAAGTCCGGCCAAGGCAGCTCCTCCAGCTCGCGGACGGAGTCGACTTTGGCCAACGGATGCTCCATCTCCATCAGGTGGTACGCGGCTCCCAGCGTGTCGCGCGGGGGAAGGGTGTGCACCGTGCCCCAAGAGTCCACGGTGTGGCGCTCGTCGTAGTGCAGGCCCATCGCCGCGTACGCCTGCCGCCACTCGGAGGAACGGTCCGGCAGCGGGATCCAGAGCCCCCGGAAGTCGGCGCCGAGGGCCTCCACGACGTCCCGCGTGCCCGTTTGGCGCTCTGCCACGTCGCAGAACGGCGGCGTCGCGGTCACGTCGAACGGCAGCCGCTCGGGTCGGCCTCCCGAGAGCATCGCCTGGAAGTTCTCCAGACCGGTCACACCGCCTCCCGCATGGCCGCCAGATGGTCCGGCGTGGTCCCGCAGCAGCCTCCGATCCACGCGAATCCGAGCGCCTTGAGCTTGGCGGCGAACGCCGCCATCTCGGCGGGCGAGGCGTCGTAGACCAGCCTGCCCTCGACGGTCTTGGGCGTGCCCGCATTCGGCTGCAGAATCTTGGGGACGGCGGGGAAGGCGTCTGCGATCTGCCTCGCCAGCCGCTCGTAATCGGCCAGGCTGAGATTGGCGCCGCAGTTGGCTCCGACCGCCACCACTCCGCAATCCAAGGCCGCCTGCAAGGCTTGTTCGACGGTCGCTCCCATCATCGTGCGGAACTCGGGGCCGTTGTCGAACGCCACGGTGGCGCACACCGGAAGCTCCGAGGCGGAGCGCGCACCTTCCAGCGCGGCGCGCAGCTCCTCGACGTCGGTCATCGTCTCGACGAGCAGCAGGTCGGCTCCGGCCTCGGTCAGCGCGGCGGCCTGCTCCGCGAACGCGTCCCGGGCCTCTTCGAACGACACCTCTCCCAGCGGTTCGAGGAAGGCGCCGAGCGGGCCGATGTCGCCCGCCACCAGACACGTCGACGCACCCTCGCGGGCGCGTTGCACCGCCGCCTTGCACAGCTCCGCGACGCGATCCTCCAATCCGTGCCGACCCAGAGCGATCCGTGTCCCGCCGAAAGTGTTGGTGGTGGCGACGTCGCAGCCCGCCTCCGCGTACAGCGCGTGGATGTCCCGCACCGCCTCCGGCCGCTCGACGTTCCACAGCTCTCCGCACGACCCTGGAGCGAGACCGCGTAGCATCAGCTGCGTCCCCATCGCTCCGTCCCCCAAGATCGGCCCCTTGGACAGGATTTCGAGCAACCGAGCTTTCATGCGGGCATTATGGCCCGGCGGAGTTTTGAACGATCCACGCCAACGCCTTTCGCAGCTCGTCCCCGTGTTCCCGCAGTCCGATCGCCACCAGAGAAGGCGTCGCGCCGTCGGGAGCGTCCGCTTCGAACCACCGCTGGCCGTCGAAGTCCAAGGAGCACAGACCCGAGCCGTCGTGCGTGAAGCCCTTGATCCGCAGCAGACCCGGTACATCTTCGAGCGCGCCGCGGATGGCGCGAGGAGCCATCGGTCCGAGCAGCCGCGCCTCGAAGCGCACGACCCGCTCGTCGGGATGCTCCGGCAGCCGCTCGTCCAGTGGGCTGTGGGCCTCGAGGATCCGTTCCGGGAACGGCACTCGCCCGTGGCTCGCTGGCAGCACCTCGGCCGACGGGTTGATCCGCCGAAGCTCGCCCATCAGCGAGAGGATCGTCTCCTCGGCATGCAGGTCGGCCTTGTTGACCACGATCCGGTCGGCGGCGGCGACTTGCCGCTCCACGGCCGGGAGGGTGGCTCGGAGCTTGGGGAAGGTCGCCGGATCCACGACGCAAAGGACCTCGGCCAGCCGGAGGCTTCGGTCCAACCCCGTCTCGGCAAGGAGCGTTCGGGTGGAGGACGGGTCGGCGATCCCGGAGGCCTCGGCCACAATCGCGTCCCATCCTCCTGAGGCGAGCGCCGTCATCGTGCGGTGGAAGTCGGCCGCGAGGCAGCGGCAGAAGATGCTTCCGCCCGGCAGAGGCACCACGTCCTTGGCATCCTGGCCGAGCAGCACCGAATCGACGTCGCGCGAGGAGAACTCGTTGACCACGAACACGAGCCTCCGGTTGGCCTCGGTTCGAGCCCAGTGCCGCAGCACGGTGGTCTTCCCCGATCCGAGGAAGCCGCAGACGAGGACGAGGGGAATCATGCCCGCTTGGCTTCGACCCGCTCGCGCAGGATACGGGCGAGCCGCTCAACGTCTGGGATGATCGACACGAACTCGGGTTTGCCGTCGATGCAGATCGTGGGCAGGTTGGAAACGCCGAGCGCCGCCATCACGCACAGCCCGTCGCGCGTCACGATCTTGTGTTCTTGGAACCGCACCCCGCCGCCCACCTGGGCCACGGCTCGCCTCACCGCGTCGACCATGTACTGGCAGGGAGCGCACGTCTCGCTGTTCAGCGTGATCACGTCAACCACGACGTCGGGGTCGGACGAGTAGTCGGGCAGCGACACGGCGCTGAGGTCTAGCTCGGGGGCGGTGAGCGTGGCGCGGGCGACGTCGCGGCGGTATTCGTCGTGCACCATCTCGGCCACGGCCTGCAGGTTCTCCGGTGGAACGTCGAACGGCAGATCGCATCCCGGCGCCAGCACGAAACCGCGCTGGCCGCACACATCGATGCAACGGATGGCGTCCAGCCGGGCGTCGTCCGGCGTGCCGAGCAACAGGACCGAGGTGAGCTTGAGGTTTCCGCCGACGGACTTGCCCGCCGGACGGGCGAGGTCTCGCAGGTAGGCGAGGTCGATGTTCTCGTCCACGGAGAGGTTGTCGCAGGCCGTGGCAACCATCTCCGCGAGGTTCCGCGTGGCGTCGCCGCACACGAACAGGGAGCTGAGGCCGCCGGCCTCCCGGATCGATCGGAACACCGTGCTGGCGGGTTCGGCCACGAACTCTCGGAAGTGCTCGGGAGAGATCTGGCTGGTCATCGGGTCCACGACAGCCACCACGTCCGCGCCGTGCTCCAGGTAGAAGGCGGCGGTCCTTCGACCGACGTCCGCCGTGTAGCGCAGCAGCTCGTGCACCCGTTGCGGCTCGTCGAACATCGTGAGGAAGATCGTCGGACCGGTCAGGTGCAGCGCGAGGGTGAACGGCCCGGTGATCAGGCCGTACAGGGCCACCTCGTTGCCGATCTCGGCGCGAAGCCTCGTCAGCGCCTCGCAGACGATCGGAAAGCGGCCCGAAGCCAGGTCGAACGGAGGCAGGCCGTCCGGACCCCCGCCCCATTCCAGCGGGTGGCTGGCGACGGAGGGCGGACCCTTGGCGGCCCATACCAGCTCGCAGCCGAGAATCTCCGCCTCGAGCTGCAGGTCGAACACGATCGGCAAGCCGTCGGGACGGTACAGCTCCCTCGCCTTGAGCAGCCCTGCCACGATCGCGTCCGCCGATCGGAGGTACGACTCGGCGTCGATGCCCAGCAGCATGGCCCCGTGCGTGCCGACGAAGGGCAACCAAGCGGGGCGCGGCGTCTCTTCGCCCCGCAGGGCAGCCAACAGGAGGTCTCTGCCGCTCATCGTTGCCTCAGTCTAGGGCGATCTCCGGGAACGGCGGAAGGTTGGTATTCCTGCCCCACACCTCGCGCGCCCGCCGCAGGTAGTGCACGTAGTTGCTCAGCGACACGGTGGGCGGCACGCGGTGATCGCAGAACGGGATGTACCCGCCCTCCTCCACCACCGGGGTCAGTCTCTCGATCTCGGCATCGATCGCCTCCGGCCCCTGCGCAAGGATCTGCTTATCGAACCCACCCATCATCAGGAGGTCCCGGCCGTACTCCTTGCGCCACTGCACCGGATCCGCCCTCCAGGTGCCGACCTCGATGGGGAACATGCAGTTCACCCAGCAGTCGAGCCACAGCGGCAGCAGCGCGTCGATCTTGCCGTCGCAGTCGAGCCACACGACCTCGACGCCGTGCTTGTGCAGCAGGTCGGTGATCTTGCGGTAGCGGGGAACCAGGTACTGCTTGAAGTGCTGCACGCCGAGCAACGGTCCGCCGCTGTAGCACATGTCCTCCCACATGCCGCAGGCGTCCACCGGCACGCCGGCGGAGAGCGTCTTCTCGAGGTGCCAGTAGATCAGTTGGAACACCGTCTCGACCATCTCCTCGAACCAAGCGGGGTCGTCGTAGACGCAGTACGCCACGTTCTCGATACCCATCCAGTTGCGGATCCAGCCGAAGAGGCTTCCGCCGCCGATCACTTGGCAGTAGGGCCGATCCGGCTTGCACCATTCGCGCACCTTCTCGTCCCAATCCTCAGGCACACGACCCGGCTGGTCGGGCTGGAGGCGGGGAAGGTAGTGCTTCCGCCACGAGTCCCGGTCGACGAGCGTGTGCCCCAGGTGCATCGGGATCGACGACATCCACTTGTGGCGGCGCTGGATGGTGCCTTCCCAAGTCAGTTCGATCACCTCGTCGCCGAGGTCCTCCAGCACCTTCTGCTCGAACCCGGGGAAAAGGCCATGGTTCACGCCCACGTACACCCGGTCGTAGCGGTCCATCCCGAAGAAGTCGGTCGCGGACCACTCGTCCAGGTGCTGCGGCAACCCCTGCTGCTTCCAAAGGTCGATGGTTTCGGTCCAGAACCCGAAGTCGCAGATGGGCGCCCGGTCCCGGGGCTGGTATCGCATCGTTGCGAGGAATCGCTGTCGTTCCGTCATGGTTGCTCCGCGGCAGGAAGAAGGCCTCCGGATGCCGCGCGCTTCCGGAGGCCTGCGAACTAGAACGAGACGCGCCCCCTCAGGCCTTTACGAGCTCCCTGGCCACCTGGACTGCCGTGGCAGCGTCGGGCGCGTAGCCGTCGGCGCCGATCGACTTGGCGAACTCCGCCGTGATGGGGGCCCCGCCGATCATCACCTTCACGTTCGTGAGTCCGGCCTCGCGCAGCTTCTCCACGGTGGTCTTCATGGCCGGCATCGTGGTGGTCAGGAGCGCCGAGAGGCCGACGAGGTGGGCGTTGTGCTCCTTGGCCGCCTGCGCGAAGCGCTCGGGCGAGACGTTGGTGCCCAGGTCGACCACGTTGAAGTTCGCGCCCTTCCACATCATCGCCACGAGGTTCTTGCCGATGTCGTGGAGGTCTCCTTGGACCGTGCCGATCACCGCCGTGTACTCGGGCCGGATGCCGCTGGCGATGAGCACCGGCTCGAGCCGGGCCATGGCCTCCTTCATGGCGCGGGCGGCGATCAGCATCTCGGGGACGAACACCTCGTTGCGCTGGAACTTGCCGCCGATCTCGTCCATTCCCGCCACCAGGGCGTCGAGGATCTCCTTGGGATCCATGCCCTCGCTCAGGGCCTGCTCGGTGATCTGGGCGGCGATGTCGCGCTTGCCGTTCACGATCGATTCGGATAGTGCTTTGAGGTCTGCCATCGCGGGGGTTACTCCTCGGTCAAATCGTAGTCTACTGCTCGGAACTTCGATTGGTCCAATGTGGGCAGCACGAGTTCGACGAAATCCGATTCTTCATCCGGCGCATCCTCGATCGCCCGCTGCATGATATCCAACCACGGCAGCTCGTTGTGCGCGAGCCGGAGGCGGTTTTCCCGGTGCGCCTCTTGGATGCAGATCAGAGCGGTGCGTGCGGCGGCGATCCCGGCCTGATACCGGTTCGGAGCGGCGACGATCGCCCGTGCGATCTCGAGCGCGCACCCCGGCGTGAGGACCAACGCCTGGGGGTCCAGCGCGGCGTCGGGCTCCGCCATCCAGTCGCGCAGACGACGGGCCGCGTCCGGTCCATCCTGCAGGGCCCGGTTGAACAGGCGGCAGTCGTAGGCAAGCTGCTCGACGCTCACCACGGGCGCCATACCCCCCAGGAGCTTCACATTCTGGACGGACTCGTTGCTCCATGTGTCGGCGGCGGCCGCCGCGACGTTGCCGAGCGGCGAAAGGTGCGCGCAAGCGGACATCCGTCCCTCCATCGCCATCGGGTACCCCGTGATCGCTTTCAGGATGACGTTCTCGTAGGCGCAGTCCTTGCCGGGGCCGACGGCGCCGCACTCGTAGGCGACCAGGGACCGAACGGCCGACACCGCGCGCACCACCGCGGCGAACACGCGCGGGATCATCCTCTGCTCGGCGAGCACCATCGCGGTGTTCGCGAACCCGCACGCCGTGTCGCCGGCAGCGATCGCACCGTTGGTCGAGGCGATCCCGCAGATGCGGCTCCACAGGAACTCCATGTCCCGCGGCGCCATCACACACAGCGAGAACAGGACGCCATGGAGATCTCCCATCGTCAGGGCGTCGTCGCAGACCTCCTTGCCGCCCACCGACTCGATGCTCAGCAAGTCCGCGCCCGCGGCCGCTCCACGGTCGAAAAGCTCCAACATTCCGTCGAGGAGCGCACCGGACCGCATGCGGGGCGGCCGCTCCATCTCGCGGGTGTCGTTCGGCGTCAGCCGGAGGGCGGAGCGGAGGCCGTGTTTGGCCCGCGCGTCCTCCATGGCCTCGAGAAGGAGCGTCACGACGTCCATGCCCCAGTCGGGGTTCTCGGTCATGGGCGGCAGGGTCTCGAACTCCACCACCAGCCCCGGCACCTCCAGCTCGGCGGCGCGCCGCAGCACGCCCTGGATCATCTGGCGGTACTGGCTGCACACCTCCGGCATCGTGCCGGCGTTCACGGGCATGGTCGGCAGCGTGAAGTTGATCTCCGGCAGCACGGCCCCGGCTCCGAGCTCGAGGCCGGACTTGGTCCGCACGGGATGCTTCGCCCTGCCGAACAGAAGATCGTCGGGGCTTCCGTAAGCCGTCGCGCCAAACCTCTTCGTCGTGCTCTCCATGCCGGGGCATTATCCAGCGACCGGGCCCTCCCGGTGAAGAAAGGGTCGGAGCGTTTGTTGCAGAAATCGGAACTGTCGGCCAACCCCGCAAAAATACTGGATTTTTGCCGTCGATCGCGAACCAGCGTCCTTTGGCGCGCATGATGAGAGAAGTGGTGTTGCGATGAACGCACGTACTGTCTTTTCCGCTTGCTCGCTCTTGGTCGCCTCCGGTGCCTGGTCCGCCGGCTGGCTGGACACCTTCAACGCGATCGACCCGGCTTGGGTCACCGACCGGCAAGAGCCGCACGGCTTCGCCACCGAGATGTTCGACGGCGACTCGCGACTGAAGATCTCCGTGCAGGGCGCCAGCCAGAACACGTCCTCTACCTTCTACTACACCGAGGGTCGGCAGCGGTCGGCACTGATCTCCGCCCCGTGGTCCGTCACCGGCCAGGTGTACATCGACATGGCCGGGTGGAGCGACGGGTTGATCCGCACGGACCTTTGGGCGCGCACCGGGGTGGTCGGCGACGAGACCACTGCCGCGTACCCGATCATCGGCTTCATCTACAACGACCCGGCGGACCCGTTCAACGCTGCGTCGACTGCGAAGACCTGGCGCTACAGGGTTTGGGATGCCGACGCGGGCGGATGGCAGACGCTGGCGACTGCGGTGACCGACGGTTGGCACGACCTGCAGATCCTGGGCGACGGCACCTCGTTCCAGTACTTCCTGGACGGCAATCCGGTGTACACCGACAACACGATCGGGCCGGTGACCCAGCTGACGACGGTGTTCGTGCAGGCATACAACTTCGGCGGCGCCAACGACTACAGCGTGTACTGGGACAACATCGGCGCGCGCGAGGTTCAGTCGATGCCGGTTCCCGAGCCGTTCACACTGGGTCTGGCGGCGGCGGGCTTGGCGGTGGCCGCCCGGCGGCGACGGCGCTGAGGAGCGCTCGCCGGGCCACGCAGGCGGTCGGGGCCTTGCCCCGGCCGCCGCTCCTTTGCGCCCCGCGCTGGGAAAGGTAAGGTGTAGTCCGTGTCGGAACTCAGAATCATCCCCCTCGGTGGGGCCGGGGAGATCGGCAAGAACTGCACGGTGATCGAGCAGGGCGACGACATGGTGGTGATCGACTGCGGCCTGTCGTTCCCCAACGAGGAGATGCCCGGCGTCGACGTCGTGCTGCCGGACTTCACGTACATCCTGCAGAACGCGCAGAAGGTTCGTGGGGTGTTCCTCACGCACGCGCACGAGGACCACGTCGGCGCGCTGCCGTACCTCCTGCAGCAGCTGAACGTGCCGGTGTACGCCACCGAGTTCACCCACGCTCTGATCCGCGCGAAGCTGGAGGAGATGACGCCGGTCGGAAGCTTGGACCTGCGGACGTTCAAGCCGGGCGACGTCATCCCCGCCGGCGCGCTGTCCGTCGAGCCGATCCGGGTGACGCACAGCATCCCTGAAAGCTGCAGCATGGCGGTGCGCACCGAGCACGGCATCGTGCTGATGACCAGCGACTTCAAGTTCGACTTCACGCCGGTGGACGGCAAGCTCACGAACATCACGCGGTTCGGCGAGCTGGCCAAGGAGGGCGTGGTGGTTCTGCTGAGCGACTCCACCAACATCGACCGTCCGGGCTGGAGCGCCAGCGAGAAGGAGGTGGCAGCCGGGCTGCGGGCGGCGTTCGCGGAGGCCCAAGGCCGGATCATTTTGACGACGTTCGCCAGCCAGATCCACCGGATCCAGCAGTTCTTCGAGGTGTCCGCCGAGTTTGACCGCAAGGTCGTGGCGGTCGGCCGCCGCATGGAGCAGAACATCGACGTGTGCGCCCGCCTCGGTTACGTGAAGATCCCGAAGGGCACTCAGATTCGGTTGGAGGAGGCCAGGCAGTACCCGCCCGATCGGATCTCGATCCTGATGACCGGCAGCCAGGGAGAGCCGATGTCGGCGCTGGTGCAGGCGTCCAAGGAGTCCTACGGCAGGCTGAAGATCCAACCGGGCGACACGGTGCTGTATTCCGCCCGGCCGATCCCCGGCAACGAGGCGGCGATTTGGCGGACGGTGAACCGCTTGTTCCGGCTGGGCGCCAAGGTGATCTACGAGAGCCCGGTGCCGATCCACGTGAGCGGGCACGGCCACGCGGAGGAGCTGAAGCTGATGATCAACCTGACCCGGCCCTTCTATCTGGCCCCGGTGCACGGCGAGCCGCGGCACACCTGGCAGTACCGCAAGATGGCCGCGGACATGGGCTATCCGGAGCACCGTCTGTTCGCGATGGAGGACGGTGTGCCGCTGGTGATCACCGCCACCGAGGCCCACTTGGGCGACCCGGTGCCCTGCGGCCGGGTGCTGGTCGACAACGGTGGCAACCCGGGCGTCACCGAGGACCTGTTGCGGGATCGGACCAACCTGGCGCAGTTCGGGGTGGTGACCGTCACGCTGGTGGTCGACCCGGAGGCGGGCGACGTGGTCGGGGATCCTTTGCTGAGCCAGAAGGGGCTGCACGATCCGGACGGCAGCGTGCTGCAGGCGGCCGGGGAAGCGCTTGCGATGGAGCTGCGGCAGTTCCGGAAGGAGGACGTGATGGATCCCGACACGCTGCGGCACGCCGCGTCGGACGTGGTGCGGCGGGCGATCTTCCGTTTCAGCCAGATCCGGCCGCTGGTTGTGACCACCGTCGTCGAGGTCTGACGGCGGCGGGGGCCGCGCCCTGCGGCGCGGCCCCCGTGGAGGCGAGGCCTTTCGGAGCCGGCGCTACGGCCGGGGCATCTCCTTCGAGTCGAGGTTCGCCGGATGGGCAGCCACCGCGCGGTCGCGGTCGTCCACCACCTTCGCGGTGAGGAAGAACACGATTTCGCTGCGGTTCTTCGAGTTCTCCGTCCGGCCGAACAGCTGGCCGATGATCGGCAGGTCCTTCAGGATCGGAATCCCGTAGAACGACTTGCGGTCCTGCTCCTGGATCAGGCCGCCGATCGCGATGGTGTCGCCGCTCTTGATCGAGGTCACCATCTTCGCCGAGCGCTCGCTGGTCTGCGGCAGCTGTCCGCCGCCGGGCACTGGAGTGAAGCCCTTCAGGAACGTCAGCACCGGGTTGAACTCGAGCACCACGTTGCCGTCGGCGCCGATCCGGGGAGTCAGCTTCAGCTGCACGCCGACGTTCACCGAGTTGGTGGTGACGGTCGTGCCGTTCTGGCTCGCTTGGATCGTCTCGATGTAGCGGATCACGTCGCCCACGAAGATCTCGGTGGGCCGACCGTCCGTGGAGAGCACGTTCGGTCGGGCGATGACCTTGTTCTTCAGCGCGCCGCTGTCCAGCGTGGCCAGCACCGAGCCGGAGGTGTCGGAGTCGAATTTGAGGTCGCTCGTGATGTTGCCCGCGGCGCCAGACGTGCCGCCGACGCTCTGGTTGACGCGGATGGCCTGCAGCGTTCCGCCCGTGAGCAGGTTCCAGTCGAGTCCGACCTTCAGCGCGTCCTCCTTCGAGAGCTCCATCACCCGCAGCTCGATGGCCACCTGCTTGGGCGCGGCGTCGAGCACCGCGAGGAGGCTCTCGGCGTCGGACAGGTCCGACTTCGTGCCCTGCAGCAGGAGCTTCATCGGGAGCGTGGAGGTCGGCCGGGAGGTCGCCTCGGCCTTGTCCTTGCCGCCCGGCTCGCTGGGCTTGCTGCCGGAGCCGGAGGTGATCGAACCGACCAGCGACGGGAACACCGACGCGTACACGCCCGGAACCCGCGTGCGCAGGGCCTCGATGGCGTCCATCGGCTCGATGTGCTTCAGGTCGTACACGGCGTACTGCCGCCGCGCCTCCTCCGCGGTGAGCGGGTAGCGCACGCCGGTCAGGCTGCAGATGGTCTGGTCGAGCTGGCGGGCGAAGTCGGAGATGCCCTCTAGGGCGCTCTTCGGGCCCGAAACGACGATGAGGGTCTGCGTCGGAGCCGCCTGCGCGCCGTTGCCGTTCGAGGGCTGTGCCTGGCTCTCGCCCGGCATCGCCGCCGGCAGCACGGCGTTCGGCGCCAGATAGGGGTTGCCGGCTTGCTGCGGCACCTGGAGCACGCTCTTCAGCTGCTCCTCGGTGAGCTTGTCGCGGACCGGCTCGCCGTTGATGGTGAAGGCGTTGCGGTTCGGGTTGCGCAGACACAGGTTGTGCACGGCCTTGACGATCTCGTCGGACCGCTGGCTGTACACGGGGATCACCACGTGGCCCATGCCGTCGCCGGCGACGCGGCTGTTGGCCTTGGCAAGCTGGCGGTCGAGCTCGCTGACGAACCGCGCGACCTCGTCGATCCGCTCGGGCGATCCGACGACCACCAGGTAGGTGGACAGGCCCTCGCCCTTGCGCTCGGCCTTGAGTTCGACCTTGCTGGCGGCCGTGCGACCCTCGGTTCCGCTCTGTCCGCCGGTCGCGGATCCGCCCGAGGCCGCGGCGCCTCCCGCCCCGGCGCCTGGGGGCTGAGTGCCGCCGCCCGCCTGGGTGGTCTCGGCCACGCTCTTCTTGCCGAGGCTGGTCTCGGCGCTGGTGCTGGCGAGGATCTCCTCGTTCTCCAGCACGATGTCGTACACGCCCTTGGAGGTGTACTGAGGCAGAGCCTTGAACGCGGCCGCCTTGATCTGCACCCCCTCGCCGCTGAGCAGAGGCACCACGCGGGTGTCGCCCGCGGACTCCGCCTTGCCGGCCAGTTGCGCCAGCGACTCGCTGAAGCGCGCCGCGGTGGTCACCACGTAGGTCTGCCCGACCTTCGCGTAGCGCAGTCCCGCCATGGTGGTGACCAGATCGAGGGCCTCGGTGAGGCTCACCTTGGACAAGGACACCGTGATGCTGCCGCTCACCTCGGGCGAGGTAACGATGTTGACGCCGGCCTCGCGGGCGATCGCCTTCAAGACGAGCACGACGTCGGTGTTGCCGAACTCGAGCGACACGGTCTTGGCCTTCTCCGCCGGAGCCTGCGCCGGACGCTTGGCCGGCTCGAGGGGCGGAACCCGGTTCGGGAAAGGAGCGAGAGCCTGTCCTCTCGCCGCGACTTTCGCCGGCTCAGGCCGCGCCAGCGGCGTAGGCTCCGGGGCCTTCGCCGCGGTCGGCTTCGGCTCCAGCGGCGGCACGCGGGACGGGAACGCCTCGTCGGCCTCCGCCTTGGAGGCGGGCGCGTTGACCAGAATCGCCCATCCGTTGGGGCGCTGCTCGAGCACCGGTGCGACCGCCTTCGCGAGCCAGACGTGGGCCCTCACCTTGGGCGGCTTGGCCGAGAACCATCCGACGGTGGCGTATTGGACGCCGCCGAAGCGGACGCGAAGATAGCTCGGCTTGCCGACGAGCTTCGCATCGAACTCGACGAGCACAGACCGGCCGGCGTTCACCGTGAACACCTTCGGCCGAGCGAGGCGCTCTCCGACGATGCGGATCTCGCACCCGTCCCCGCTCTTCAGGGCGCGGATGCCTTGGACGTCGCCGATCGCCGAGGCGCCGGCGGCGAGCGCCAGCGCCGCCAGCGCGGCGGCATGCTTGGAAAGTTGGGTCATTGTGCTTCGCCTCCAACAGTGAGCACCACTGTCTGTCCTCTCTGCCGCAACGTCACGCGGTTGCGGCCGATGGCGACGACGCGCGTGTCGCCATCCAAAGCTTCTCCTTGGCCGACCAGCTTCTGGTTGCCCTGCTCGTCTTGGAACACCGCCGCCGACTTCTCGCCGAGGAACACGCCGGTCACCACGAACTTGGGCGCCGGAGGCTCGGCCGGCTTGTCGGGCTGCAGCTGGATCGGACCGGCCAGACCCGACGGGGACACGGGCGGCAGCGGCTCGAGCTTCCCCGCCAGCGGCTTCGGCTGGGGCGCCGGCTGGGGCTTGGGATCGGGCTCCTTGGGCTGCTGAGCCTGCAGGCTCGCGACCGCCGACGTGGCGTCGAACGGGTCCCGCGGGGGTAGGGGGCTCGCGAACTGGGGGTTCGGAACCGAGGGCTGCTCCTCCGCCTTCTTCTCGGCCGCCTCCTGCTTGGGCTTCTGCTCCGTCTTGGGCGGCTCGGCGCCTCCACCGACGAACTGGAACGCCCCGACGCCCAGGATGACGACGAACAGCGCCGCTAGAACGATCAGCTTCTTCTTGTCATCCATCCTTCCTCGCCTCCGCGCCGCTGTGGACCGACCGGTCCTCCTGCGGCTTCTCGGGTGGGAACACGAACGTTCGGATCGTGATCGTGAAGTCGAGATCGGGCTTCAGGCCTGCATCGGGGCCCGTCTGGGACTTCGGCGACAGCGTCAGGCTGCGGACGGCCACGATCCTCGGAAACGTCTGGAGGGCCTTGAGGAAGTTCAGGGCCGCGCGATAGGGTCCGCGCCCCTTCACCTCGATGTCCAGCTCCTGATACGGCTTGCGCTTCTTCAGGCCCTCCTTGTCGTCCTTGGTGGTCGGCTTGGGCGCCTCGATCGGCCGGACCCCCAAGACCGCCAGTCCGGATTCCCGGCCGGTTCTCTCGAGCTCGGTGAGCATCGTGGGGATGTAGGCCGTCTGGCTGACGCTCAGCTCGAGGTGCGCCAGACGCGCCGCCGTGCGCTCCAGCTTGGAGGCCACGTCCTCGGCCCGCTTGGCGATCGACGACTGCTCCTGGACCTCCTTGGCGAGCGCCTCCGCCCGGGCCGTCACGTTCGAGAGCGCCGAGTACTGGTAGGCGCAGAGGCCGATGCCGGCGGCCGTTAGGACCACCATGGTGATCCCGATCGCCTTGACGTTCGGTGCTTTCCTCTTCATGCCTTCTGACCCTCCTTCTCGGCCCCCTCGCCGTCGCTCTTCTCCTCCTCTTCCTGCGTGCCCAGCACGACGCCGGAGATCTCGAACTCCACGGTTGGGCCGAACTGCGTCGCCTTCTCTTGGGTGAACTTGAGGTTCACGTCACCGAGCTCGCGGCAGTTCTGCAGGCGCAGGATGTAGCCCCCGACCGAGTCCTGGTTTCCGCTGAGGCCCGTGAAGCTGACCTGCACGGGGTTCTTGGGGTCGGTGAGCGACGATCGGACGTTGGTGAGCCAGATGCCCGGCGGGGTGTTCTGGGTTAGGTGTTCCATGACCCTCTGCCATTTGGCCGTCGTGGCCTGGGCGTTCTCGAGGGTCGCCACCTTCGGACCCATCTCCGCCAAGCGCTTCTCCTCCAACTCGATGCGCTCCACGACGGGCCGCATCTTCTGCAGCCTGGCCTGCATCTGGGAGCACTCGGCCTCCTTCGAGGCGGTGAGGAACATCAGGAACAGGAACGCCAGGAAGGAGCCGCCGGTCAGGAATCCTAGGCCGAACACGAGCAGCCTGGCCTTGGCCGCGGCGGCCCTCTGCGCCTGACGCTGTTCGTGGATGAGGTTGATCATCGGCATGGCTTGTGTCCCTCCGGGTCAGGCGGCCTTGGCCACCCCGCGCATCGCCAGTCCGCACGCCACGGCGAACGACTCCGAACGGTCGCGGATCGACTCGCACGCGAAGGCGGGGTTGCTGTGGAGGCCGACGGACTCCACCGGCAGCGACAGCTTGTGGGCGAAGTAGCGGTCGATCGAGGCCAGCCGGGCCCCGCCGCCCGTGAGCAGAACCGCGGAGATGGTGTTGCCCGTGGACCGCTCGCTCTGCTGCGACTGGTAGTAGTTGAGCGAGCGCCGAACCTCCCGGACCAGCTCGTCCACGAGGGGCTGGATCACCCGGAGCGGCGGGTTCTCCTTCGGTCCGCTCTCGGTGAGGAGCCCGGCGAGGTCCAACTGGCGCTTGCCGGCCTCCGCGTCGCTCGGCGAGAGCTTGAAGTAGCTCGCCAGCGCGTCGGTGATGGCCTGGCTGCCCTGGGCGATCGACCGGGTCATCGCGAACACCCCGCGCTCCACGACGCTGACGTTCGTGGTGACCGACCCGATGTCCACCAACGCGACCACGGATTCCTTCCAGTCGTGGAGCTGGTTCGTCTCGACGAGCGCGCGGTAGGCGGCGAACGCCTCGACCTCGACCACGTCCACCTCCACGCCGGCCGATTGGCAGGCGTGGATCCTGCTGTCCACCACGTCGCGAGGGGCCGCGGCCACGATGATGTCCATCTGGTTCTCGCCGACGTCGCCCACGATCTCGAATTCGATGTAGCTCTCCTCGGGCGAGGTCGGCACGTAGCGGCTGGCCTCGTAGCGGATGGACTTGCGCAGCGTGGACTCGGGCATCTTCGGCACCCGGACCGTGCGCACCAGGACCGGGCCGCCCGCGACGGCGATGTTGGCCGCCTGGGCGCCGAAGCGTCCCTCGCGGAGCACCGCCCGGATGGCTTCCGTCATGGCCGCCTGGTCGATCACCACGCCGTCCTTGACGGAGTCGGGCGGGGTCGGAGCCTCGGCGGCCTTCTGCACCGTCCAGCCCTCGCCGGACCGCTCCACCTGCACGGCCTTGATGGAGTTGTGCCCGATGTCCAGCCCGACGCAGCCCTGCTTGGGAAAGAGGCTAAGCTGCATGGCCTTCTCCCCGGCCCTTGTGGCCCCTCGCTTCGATCCATTCGTCGAGCTTCGTCTTCAGGAAGCGCCAGCGGCCGTCGATCAGCACGCCGGGCACCTCGCCGCTCTCGGCCATCTCCTGGAGCTTCCGGGAGTGCAGCCGGAGGTAGGCGGCGGCCTCGCGCAGCGTCATCATGCTGTGGTGGTTGGCCACGGCGTTCTTGAGGAGGTTCGCGAGCTGCTCCGGCGTGAGCAGGAGCTCGAGCCGCACCGCGCCCCCGCTGGCGATCTGCTTGGCGTCCGCCGTGGCGACGGGCTGGGCGAAGGCGTCCGCCGGGGGAGCGGGCTCGGCCGGAGGCTGCGGCTCTGCGCTCCGCTCCGGGGCGGCCGGCTCGGGGGATGCGGAGGCCTCGAGCAGCACCTCCGGCATCGGAACGGTCTTTCCCGCCTCGGGCGACAGGCCCTGCGCGGCTTTTCGGATGGCGTCGGCGAGATTCATGCTGCCAAGTCCTCCCCGGAATACTCGGAGATCACGCTGTGCATGAGGAAACCGTCGATGACCTTGACCTTCTGCACCATGCCCATGAGCAGCGCGTTGTCGGCCATCTGGCAGACCAGGCGCGGCGCGCCCTTGCTGGCCTTGTGCAGCTCGAAGATCGCGTCCGGCGTGAAAGGGCTGTGCTCGCCGGTGTAGCCCGCGACCCTCAGGCGGTGCATCACCATCTCTCCGACCTCGGTCACGTCGAGCGGGTGCAGGTGGTAGCGGACCGCCAGGCGCTGCTCCAAGGCGGGAACCTTCGCGATCTTGGGTCGCAGTTCCGGCTGGCCGAGCAGGAGCAGGCTGATGATGAACTGGTCGTTCATCTGGCAGTTCAGCAGCAGCCTGAGCTCCTCGAAGGTGGCGGTGGACTTGATCAGGTGAGCCTCGTCGACGATCAGGATCACCCTCTGGCCCCGCTCGTAGTGCCACAGGAGCGACTTGT
>FWPV01001925.1_pt1 | contig 53397 bp, 52 predicted proteins | sample 2228371 | NCBI WGS metagenome assembly FWPV01 (sample SAMEA103939776, study PRJEB20133) | metagenome
TCGTTGACTATAGAGATAAGCCGCTGATGTTGCACATCGATTTCTTTGATATTTACACTCAATGAATCATTCCAATTAATTAAAGCCATTTGTGCACCTCCAAAAGCATAAAAAATTATTCACCAATGTGAAATTCTTTAGCGATTTTTTATATACTTCTGTCCTTCTCCCTTTATAAAATCAATCAATCTCTGAACATCAGGAGATGGCTGCCCCTTTGTATAAATAATCACAGGAACGGAAACCATTGGCTCTTCCAATGGTTTTACGCTACCATTCATTAAGCCTTCTGATGCAAGACCGATTGCCTCCTGAGTGGTGCTTACAGCATTTAGTACATCAGACGCCGTATCTACAACGAGCATATCTGTGACATAGTTTTCACCATCCATAATCTTTTTTGATACCAGTTCGTTAACACCTTTAATCAGTGTTCCGAAAACCACAATAATAGGCATGTCATTTCCGCCAACATCCTTCCAGTTATCAATCTTTCCGGTAAGGATACCCTTTGCCTGCTCCTTAGAAAGCCTATTAACAGGATTATTATTGTTTACAATTATCACAATCCTGTCCTCGCTCACCTTTGAGCCTATAAAAGAAGACAGATTTTTAACTTCAAGGTTTTCCTTCTTTATTATTCCAGCAACCTCTTCGGGTGTTAAAAAAAGCACAGCGGCATCAATAGCTCCCTTATCCAAGTCCATAATTGCAAATTTAGGACCATATGATATCGCATTAATTTTTATACCAGTCGCACCTGTAAAATGCTCCTTAACTGGCGTTATAACCCTCTCTATCGGCGGTGCTCCTCCCCCAAGTCTTATTTCTTGAGCAAATGCAGCTACGCTAAATATAGTTAGTAAAATGACAATAAAAGTTGAAACGAACCAAGACCTTTTCATATTCTGCCTCCAGTAACTAAATATTATTATTGCCAACTAAGTTAGCAAATCGATTCTCTATTTCATCTCGAAAACTCAGAATCCAAATTCTCTCAAAAGCTCATCTACATCAGATTGAGAGACCTTTTCATAAGCCTTTGCTTCAACATTATCTCCCTCTTCTATCTTTACCCCAAAGGTCTTTATCAATTTCACCAACTCTTCCTCTATATCCGTAACGAGTCTTATAACTTTTTTTATCGCCTGACCTGTTATATCTTGAAATGACTGTGTAGTTAATATCTCCGTAAAATCATCTTCGAGACTGTTTTTAAATCTCTTTAAATATTCAACAGACTCTTCAGGCTCTTTAATCTTTCTTATGTGCGAAGACAATTCATCCATACTGAGTATATATTTTTCGACAATTCCCATCGTCCTGTTAGCAGCCTCTTCTGTCTTTTCTATCACAAACTGAAGCCTGTCAACTGCATTCGGCATTTCAAGAATTGCCATATCTCTTAATTTCGGGTCTATAGCCTCCTTGAAACTCCTCAATGAATCATGTAGTTTTCTGGTAACCCTACCAATTTCATTGAAGAGATCTCCCTGTCCCTTCTTCAAAATATTTTGATAAGCTATGTCTGCTCGATTGTAATCATTATTTGCTATACCATCCATAAACTCCATTATTTCATCAAGCATGGCATACTTAGGGTCAGCCTGACAAACACCTTTAGCAAAAAAGTCTCTGGCTTCCTCAATGATTTTAGAATCTGTATCATCAATTAACCCCTCTGGATTTTTCTGAGATCCCTTAATCTCAGCGTTAGAATCGACAATATCTTTTAATGTATCAACCTCTTCTGATGGGATAAGCCTTTTTGTATCGATCATCACCACAAGGCGGTCTGTAAGTTTTGCAATCCCATCAATATGTCCGTTATTAAAAATATATTCATCAGGTTTTTCGATACTGGATTCATCAATGGCAATCACACCGGTTATCCTGTCAACAATTACTCCAAAAGTAATTTTTTCATTAGAAACTATTATTACCTTGTTGTTATCGTTATATCCTGAATCATTGGAATAGGATTTATTCATTTTGCTATAAATGCCTGTTAACTTTTTGAGGTTTAACACAGGCATAACACAGCCGCGAATATTCATTACGCCCTCAATATAGGATGGCGTTCGAGGCATTTTGGTTATGGAAGGCATATTGATAATCTCTCTGACCTTGAGTATAGGTATAGTGTATTCAGCATCATCAAGGGTAAAACCAATATATTGCTTCATAAATCCTCCAGCATATAATTTCAGGCTAAATATTGTGATTCACGAATTGCACCATCAACCCGCAGTGACCTTGATATCCCTGCAAGGTCGAGTATCAGGACAACCCTTCCCTCACCAGTTATTGTTGCTCCTATTATCTGGGAAGAATTTGGGTCAATATAATTAACTGGCTTTATTACAACCTCCTCCTGCGCGATTAATTCATCAACAGCAATGCAGAACCTTCTATCTCCTATAGCAATGACAAGAAGGTATCTCTTTTCACTCATATTCGCATTACTATTGTCCAAATCAAGAACATCTGTGAGTTCAAACACAGGACATATCCTGTCACGCACAACAATTGCACTCCGTCCTGTAATATTTTTGATCATATCTCTATCTACCCTTATAATCTCCTCTACAGGCATCAGGGGAACAGCGTATTGATAATCTCCGGCTCTAACCATCAAGGCGTTAATAATAGCTAATGTAAGTGGAATGCTTATCCTGAAATTAGTGCCGATATCTTTTTTTGTACTAACCTCTATAAAACCGTTAAGATTTGATATATTTGTCTTCACTACATCCATACCAACTCCCCTACCGCTCAATTCTGTTGCTCGTTCAGCAGTAGAAAAACCGGGCAGAAATATTAAATTCAATACATTCTCATCTGACATCTTCTTTGACTCTTCCTCTGTTATAAGATGCCTTTCTATAGCCTTTTTCTTGACCCTTTCGACATCAATTCCCCTGCCGTCATCAGACACCTCTATTATTATCTGATTGCCCTGCTGATATGCCTCTATCTTAATTGTTCCCTTAGGAGATTTACCCTTTTTAACCCTCTCTTCAGAAAACTCTATCCCATGATCAATGGCATTTCTTATTATGTGCACCATCGGGTCACCGATCTTTTCTATCACAGACCTATCTACTTCAGTGTCTTCTCCACTTATAATAAGCTCCACCTCTTTGCCGATGTTATTTGATAGATCTCGCACAAGTCTCGGAAACTTACCAAAAACCTTTTTCAGGGGTTGCATCCTCATCTTCATTACAGCAAGCTGCATGTCTGATGCAACAATATCAAGGAAAGATACTACGCCTAAAAGACTCTCTACATAATCATCATCAGGATACCTCTCCTCAAGATAATTCGATATATTAAGGAGCCTGTTTCTCGCAAGGACCATTTCACCTGTTAGATCCATAACCTTATCAACCCTGTTTACATCTATTCTGAGGGTTGCATCCTGTTCCCTTTGCATGCTGGTCTCAAAAGTCTTTTCAGTTACAACCTGATTTTTGGGGATTTGTACCACTGAGCCTGATATTTCACTGACGACTGCATCCTGAGCTTCACCATCAACTGATTGGGACAAAAGATTATATTCTAAGTTAAGAACCTGATCGAGAGCCTCAGTAACCTTAGATATGTCTTCTTCAACTCCATCTTTTAATCTTATATGTCTTATAAGTATCCTGAGCATATCAACAGCCGCAAGTATTGCATCCATTACCTTTGTGGATATTACGATTTCCTCATCTCTTAATTTCTTCATAACACTCTCAGCCCTATGAGCAACCTCAACTATTGACTGAAAGCCAAGAAATCCTGCAGCCCCCTTTATGGTATGCATACTCCTGAAGATTTCGTGCAAAAGGTCTTTATTATATCCCTTAGACTCAAGCTCAACGAACAACGGATCAATCTTATCAAGAGACTCTTCAGATTCTGCAATGAAATCACTTATGATTTCATCCATTTCATCAGGCATCGTTTAACTCCTTGTTTTGTTGTATTTCTCAAAAATCCTTTCGAGTTTTTCCCTCATTACCTCAGCAGTAAATGGTTTGACTATGTAATTGTCCACGCCTGCCTTAATTGCCTCTATTACCTTTTCCTTTTCTGCCTCTGCAGTAACCATCATGACCGGCAACCCCTTTAGGTCAGGATCTGTCCTAACCTTCTTGAGAAGTTCGAGTCCATCCATATTAGGCATATTCCAGTCAGAGACGAGAAGCCCAAATCCTCCATTTTTAAGCTTAGAATATGCATGAGCCCCGTCTTCAGCCTCCTCTATATCTTCAAAACCGAGCTGTTTCAATATATTCTTTACAATCCTTCTCATGGTAGAAAAGTCATCAACAACAAGCACCTTTATTCTGTTGTCAAACATGGCTACCTCCATTTGAAAATATGTGCCTCAAAATCTGTTTAATACTCTTTGTTATGTCCTCTGCAGTTACTGGTTTTACTAAATAGCCTGTAGCACCGGCATCAAAAGCAGCCCTTTTTTCCCCTTCTTCTGATTCTGTAGTCACCATCAAAACTGGCAGTTCAGATAATTCAGGTATTGACCTTATATTTTTTACAAGCTCAATTCCGTTCATAAATGGCATATTCATATCCGAAACAACTAAGTTTATTTTATCCTTACCGAGTTTCTCGAGCGCATCTATTCCATTCACAGCAGTAACAACCTGATAACCTGATGAAGTCAAATAGAGGCTCAATAACTTTCTCGTTGTCTGACAATCATCAACAACCAATATCTTCATATGCCCTCCCGTCACTTAATCACCGGTTCAGTGACCATCGTTTCTAAATCTTCTGATATACAACTACCTTATCCATAACAACAGGCTTAAAAGCCCTTGTAATATTATGAAGGGTTTCTGATGTACCTATAAATAAATAACCCCCATCAGATAGTCTGTCATATAAGGCAGATATACATTTATGCTTTGAAGCATTATCAAAATAAATGAGGACATTTCTACAAAATATCACATCAACATTCTTTACAAGCCTTAGATCTTTATCGTCAATGAGATTTATCTTCATAAACCTCACTGAATTCTTGATACAGGGATCAAGCTCATAGCTATGACCATTTGGCTTAAAATATCTCTTGAGATATTGCTCAGGCACATTTCTAACAGAATATGAATTATAAACAGCCCTTCTTGCCGACTCCAGTGCACTTGCGCTTATGTCTGAACCAATCAATTCTGCCTTTAAAGCCGTCTTATCTCTCAGGAGTATCGAAATAGAATAAGGCTCTTCACCGGTAGAACATGCAGCCGACCATATCCTGAGATCTTTTGTTTTTCTATTTGCTAACATCTGGGGCATTATCTTCTCGACAAGTAAATTAAGCTGATTTGGCTCTCTAAAAAAATATGTCTCATTGGTTGTTATAGAGTCCATGAGCCTTGCCAGCTCACTTCCATTTGAAGAATATCTTAAAAAATCAATATACTCCTCAAAGCTTTTTAACCCATTTTCTTGCAACCTCTTTGATAATCTATTTTCAATAAAGTACTTCTTTGTATCAGGTATGAATATACCTGTTAATTCATAAATAAAATCCCTAATTTGCTTAAATGTCTTATCTTCGATACAGATCATGCTGCTCCAATTCTTAAATAATCAATTAAATCCTTAATATCTTTTCGACAAAAAACCGCACTCGACAAAAATCTTTCACTATCGATTCGATATAATGCCAAAACTGCTGCCTCACACACATCCTGATAATCCTCTTTTTCTAACAGGCTCATGATTGGTTCAAATGCAGAACTTTCTTCCATTTCTCCAAGGGCGGATATGGCTGTTTTTCTAACATGACTGTCATAATCATTAATAGCCTTCAGAAATATCCCCTTTGAGTTTAAAGGATCAATCCCGGCAATTGCGTTTATAGCCGCCCTCCTTACATCCCTTTCATCAGCATCTAAGAGACTCTCTAATAAAGGAATAGCCTCTTTGAGTTTATTTTCAGAAATTATGTTAATTAGAAAGACCCTGCCTCTAAATCTTAACGATGGATTTACAAGGGTTTTTAAAATAATATCCTTATCAATTGAGTTCATTAAAAATTCTTTTATCTCACATATCAGGCTTTCTTCATCAGGATTTGAGGGATCCAAAGAACCTGCAAAATCTATTATGACACTCATTGAATCTGCTTTATTAAACTTTGATAATGACTTTATTGCGATAATTTTCTCTTCATTGTCTCCGGTTTTTAGTAGATTCAAGAGTTCATTAAAAAAATCTTCTGAATCTATTGTTAAACCCAGTCTGCTCAGACTCTTGGCGAGATACCTTTTATCCAGACCATCTGCTATTTTCCAGAGACTTAACAATGCCTTAACAGACTCTTCAGTCCCTATCTTTTCGAGAGTCTCGATCGCAGCATATCTGACTGAGTCCAATTTTGATGAAAGCAATTCAACAACATGTTCTATACATTCATTATCCTTCAATTCTCCTAATGCCTCGAGCGAAGAAAAAATTAACCATTCGTCGTCTCTTAGTGCATTAATAAGCTGAGGAATGGCTTGATGATATCTCAAGATGCCGATCGCCTTCACTGCGGCCATCCTCACATTTATGTCATTATCATTTTCCAGCATAGAGGCTATAAGCTCTGGATATTCGAAATAACCTATTTCACATATCAGATCAATTGCGAACTTTCTTATATCCTGATCTTTATCTCTTAATAGAGATGGTATAAGAGATAATGTTTCTGACCTTAGTTCTTTAAGGATCATGAAGGAGATATTTCTTAGATGTGCATCGCATCTCAGCAGAGGTGACACCATATAGGCAACCACCTCTCCACCTATGGAAATGAGGGAGCTGATTGCAGCATCCTGGACTCCGAGATTTTCGTCATTAAGAGCCTTGATAAGAGGATAGATTGCCCTTTCATCAGCATCAGCAAGCTTTACTGCGGCAAGCCTCCTTTTTGATGCATTTGGACTCGAGAGTTCTTTTATTAGTCTTCTTATCTGTAGTTCTGTCATGCCTATTATTATTTATCGGAATTTTCTCAAATTTACTTTAATGACTATTCTGACTTTAGCTTTGACTTCAGCCTTGTAATTGCCTGATTATGCAATTGTGAAACCCTGCCCTCTGTAATTCCGAGAACCTTTGCAATTTCCTTCATATTAAGCTCTTCCCAGTAATAAAGGGAGAGAACGAGTTTTTCCTTTTCGGGCAGTTTAGAAATCATGCTCGCTAACAACTCTTTTTCTCTTTTATTTTCAAAGAGCTGAAGGGGATTTTTTTCAGAGGGATTTGAAAGGCAATTTGTTAGATCGAGCCTCTTCCCTTCATCATCGTCATCTACAAAGTCTTCAAATCTTAAAAGATGCAAATCAGAATCCTGAAGTATCTTGTAATATTCATCAACCGAAATATTAAGACGATCAGCAATCTCGTGGTCTTCTGGCATCCTTCCGAGACTCCTTTCGAGTTCAACATGCGCCCTCCTTATCTCAGAAGCCTTTTTTTTCATTGATGCAGGTACCAGATCATTTGCCCTTAACTCATCAAGCATTGCCCCTTTTATCCTGAACTCGGCAAATGTTTTAAGTTTTGCTATCCCCTCATCATACCTTTCGATAGCATCCAGAAGACCCATTATGCCAACGCTTATCAAATCATCAACCGTAAGATGTGGCGGCAGTCTCCATGAGAGTCGAGCTGCCGTATATTTTATGAAGGGCAGGGATTCGTTTATGATTTGCTCTTTTTTCTCCTCATTAATCTCTAACTTGTATGTAGCACGAGGATTCATGCAACACCCCTTATCTATCAAAACGGAGGCGTGATGAAATAAGATTCCCTACAAAAAATTGCAAAGAACCCTTCATCTTTCCATTTTTATTCATGAGCCTTTCCGCAATCTCATAAACCTGCTTTGATGCTGTGCAGTTGGGATAGGCATCAACAAATGCCTTTTGCAATCTCACAGCCTTCTGGACATGTTTGTCATATGGAATATAGCCAAGATAGTCTAATGATATATTCAGGAATCTCTCTGTTACCATCGAAAGCCTCCTGAATACATCAAGGGCTTCATCTGAATCCTTTACAGAATTTACCAGTATAGAAAACTCTCTTTCCTGATACCTTGTTGACAAAACCTTTATGAGGGCATATGCATCAGTCATAGCCGTTGGTTCGGGTGATGTGACAACGATTATTTCCTCTGCAGCAATACAGAAGAAGGCAACATTTTCTGATATACCAGCAGAAGAATCGATTAGGAGTATATCAATATCATCCCCATATGCATCGAATTCTTCGAGCAACCTGAGTCTTTGAAATTCATTAAGTGATGTAAGTTCTTGAACCCCTGAGCTTGCTGGTAAGATTTTGATTCCATGCGGACCTTCAACAATAATATCCCGAAGGCCTTTTTCTCCATTTAGCAGGTTTTGAATATTATATCTCTGCGCAATCTGAAGCAATACATCTATGTTGCTCAGCCCGAGGTCTGCATCGAAAACCAGAACTTCTTTTCCCTTGTCTTTTAAGGCTATTGCAAGGCTTGCTACGAAATTGGTTTTTCCAACCCCTCCCTTGCCACTCGCAACTGCTATAGTCTTAACTGTCTTCTTTTCTGTCTCTTTTATCTTTAACATCTGTAACACCCTTTCTGAAGTATGAGATTAGCAAGTTTTTTTATATCAACAAATTCAATATCCCCGGGCACACTCTGCCCTGTGGTAATATAATCCACTGGCTTTCTGCACTTAGCCAGCAAATTATATAAATGACCAAACCTGAATGCCTCATCAACCTTTGTGAATCCTATACAATCAATGGGTAGGTTGCTGTAGTAGTTGTATGAATCTATGATAAATTCAGCGTCCATGTTAGCACCTATCAAGAGGTGGAGTTCGAGTGTAAAGCCTGACATAAAATGACACTCTTTTACAAAATGGCAGACTGATAAAATTTCATTTATATAAAGCTCATTTCTTGGATTTCTGCCTGTGGTATCAACAAAAACGATGTCCCTGTCTCTCAAAAAGTGCTCAAGCCTGTTTCCGAGCTCATTAAGACCCTGTGCCGTTAGCAACGGAATGTTCATTATCTTTGCATATATGCCTATCTGCTCAGGGGCACCTATTCTGTATGTATCGAGATTGATTATACCCACCCTTTTCCTTTTCCCGATCTCGCTGGCAGCTAATTTCGCAATAGTTGTTGTCTTTCCTACACCTGTTGGACCAATCAGCATAATAATCCTCTTTTCAGGATCGGATTCGCCTTTATCAGTATCAAAACCATGCCCCTTAACCTTAATGTTCTCTGCAATAAGTCTCGGTATATCATCAAAACCCTCTGCCTTTTCACAGATAGAAAGAGCCATTTCTTCGTCCAATGCCCTTTCCCTGAGGAAATCGAATAGCGCCTTTTTATTAGCAGGAAGTGATAAGTTATAACCAAAATCCTTCATATCTTCGAATGTCTCCCTCAGTCTCTTTATCTCATTTTTAATCTCATTAACAATATCCAATGAGGTATTTTCTGATTTAACAGATACCCTGTCAGCAATATCTTGAGTGCGACATGCCGAGAAGGCGGAGGCCTGATTATTGTTATACCGAAAGCCTTCTTGAGTTCCTCTAAAATTGTCATAATCTACAGCAGCGGTAACCTCTACAAATGGTATAATTCCCTTAATCTGTTCTGTTGACAGTATGATTGCCTCTTCACCAAGCTCATTTTTAACAAGCTTAAGTGCCTCTGCAAAGCTTTTTGCCTTAAATTTTTTAATCTTCATATCTCACCGTCCCTATTGTGTATATTTTTACAGAAGATGTTATCTCAGAAGTTGAAAGAACAACCACAGATGGTAAGAACCTATCCAGTATCTTTCTAAGGAACCTCCGTGCCTGCTGTGAACATATTATGAGTGGCTGAATCCCCTTAAATCTTTCATTTGTAACCACTGACTCAATAGAACGAATGATTTTATTTATAATTTCCGGGCTTATTGCTCCACCCGACTCCATTGCCTGCATTATGAAGAGTTCTAATCTCGGGTCAACCGTAATCGCATGGATAGCACCATCAGGCATTGTATATTGTTTGGTAATAAACCTCGATAGTGACTGCCTGACATATTCTGTCAATATCTCCAGATCCTTGGTCACCTGAGAATAATCCAACAATGTTTCGAGTATAGTTACGAGGTCATTTATAGGCACCTTCTCCCTTAAAAGATTCTGAAGCACACGCTGAACAGCCCCCAGGGTTAATTGAGAAGGTATTAGCTCATCAACAAGCTTTGGATAATTCCTTGAGACATTATCAAGGAGATTCTGAACCTCGTTTCTTGTTAAGATCTCCCATGCATGGGTCTTTATAATTTCTGTTAAATGTGTTGCTATAACAGTAGCTGGGTCGATTGTCATATAACCGAGGGATTGTGCCCTTTCCACCTTATCCTCACTGATCCAGTATGCTGGAAGTCCGAATGCAGGATCTTTGGTAGGGATACCATCTATTTTTTCTATTTCTCCTGATGCGACAGCAAGGAAGTGATCCAGCATTACCTCGCCTCTTGCTATCTCAATACCCCTTATAAGAAAGACATATTCATGAGGTCTCAGCTGAAGATTGTCCTTTATATGAATAGAAGGAATGACAAATCCAAGTTCTGATGCGAGCTGCCTTCTGATAGCCCTAATTTTATTAAGCAACTGTGACTTTTCTGATTCCACAAGGGGAATCAGTCCATAGCCAATCTCAAAAGAGAGGGGTTCAATATCAATAAATGTCTCTATCGCAGGCTCCTTCTTTTCGGGCTCAGGAACTGCTGGAGCCTCTTTCTGAGTTTGGGGTCTCGAAAATACATAAGCAAAACCGCCCGTTATTGCAGAGAAGATAAAAAATGGGATATGAGGCAATCCCGGAACTATGGCGAGCATACCCATAATTACCGATGCAGTTGCAAGGGATTTTGGATTGACAAATAATTGTTTGGCAATATCCCTGCTGAGATTAGTCTCTGTGCCTGCACGACTCACAACAATACCTGCAGCAGTGGATATTAATAAGGCAGGTATTTGTGAAACTAATCCATCACCAATAGTCAATATTGTATATGTCTTTAATGCCTCTGAAAGGGGCATCCCCTTTTGCAGGGTGCCGATTAAAAAACCACCTATGATATTGATACCTGTAATAATAAGACCGGCGATTGCATCACCCCTTACGAACTTACTCGCACCATCCATTGCACCATAAAAATCTGCCTCCTGTGCTATTATCTCCCTCCTTTTCCTTGCCTCTGCCTCGTTAATAAGTCCGGCATTGAGATCAGCATCAATAGCCATCTGTTTACCGGGCATTGCATCAAGCGTGAACCTCGCTGCAACCTCTGCAATCCTGCCAGAGCCCTTTGTTATTACAACAAAATTAACTATAACCAGTATCACAAACACGATGAATCCAACTGCAAAATTACCACCAACAACAAAGTTTCCGAATGATTTAATTACTTCACCGGCAGCAGAAATTCCCTCATTCCCCTTTAGAAGTATCAGTCTTGTAGATGCTATATTTAGGGCAAGCCTGTACAGGGTTGCGATAAGAAGCATGGATGGAAATACAGAAAAATCCAGAGGCTTTTTTATATATATACCTGTTATGATCATTACTATTGATAAAGATATGGAAAAAGAAAGAAGCATATCGAGCATAAAAGGCGGTACGGGCAGGATCATAACACCTAATATAGCTACAATGCCTGCTGAAATTATTACATCTGACCTGTGCTTTAAAAAATTAAGGTAATCCACACAACCTCCTTATGCAGCGCCCTTCAGTTTGTAAATATAGGCAAGTATCTTTGCCACGGCCTTATACAAATCTACAGGTATGTATGCCCCGATATTAATCTTATAAAGTTGTCGTGCCAGAGGCTTATCCTCCACAATTGGCACATTATGTCTCCTCGCAATCTCCTTAATCTTTTCTGCTAAAAATTCGGTTCCCTTTGCCACAACTACTGGTGCCATATCCTCTCCGTTTTTATATTTAAGCGCAACTGCTATGTGGGTTGGATTGGTTATTACAACTGTCGCCTTCGGGACCTCCTGCATCATTCTCTTTCTTGCCATCTCTCTCTGTATACTCTTTATCCTTGCCCTTACCATGGGATCACCCTCTGTCTCCTTCATTTCCTGCTTTAACTCCTGCTTAGTCATTTTGATTGACCTCTCAAACTTCCATTTCTCAAATATGTAATCAAGAACTGCAAGAACAAAGAACACACCGAAGGAGTATAAAAGCACCTTAAACAATATCTTTGTAGCAAAATCCCGAAGTTGATTAATATCCATCAAAATCGTTGAAGGTAAAGAAGGCAGGACCATCTTGATCATCAAATACAGCATTAAAGCAAAGACCATAAACTTAAACATGCTCTTAAAGAACTCAAAAAGCCCCTGTCTCGAAAATAACCTTTGCATGCCAGAAATAGGATTAACCCTTTCAATCTCTATATTTAATGCCCTGACTAAAAAGCCTCCCTGCGCAGCGCCTGCAAAGAAGGAGAAAACCACTGCCATGGCAAAAAATGGGGATAATATCCACAATGCCTCTCTGGATGCTATCATCATTACAAATAAAGGGTCTATCCCGTATTTAAGACCGAGGAGTTTTTCTGTTAATCCAGACAGCCTATCCATTAAATGACTACCACCAAAATAAAACATAAGAATAACGCCGGCCATGCCTGCAATCGATATGAGCTCCCGACTCCTTGCTATCTGCCCCTTTTCTTTAGCCTTCTGTCTTTTTCGTGGGGTAGCCTGTTCAGTTCGTTCATCAAATTCCTCAGGCATACTATCCCCTCCCTGCCTCGATTAGACGAAGCATATCGAATTTTATGTCTAATGCCCGTCCGCTGATAACATTAATGAATGCCGGTAGACATAAGACCATTACCAGAAGACCAACAAACAGATATATTGGATAGCTTATAAAAAATATGTTCATCTGGGGAGCTGCCTTGTATATAAAACCAAGGAGTAGATTAGTAACGAGCATCATTATGATTATGGGGGCAGAAATCTTTAATGATAAAACCATCAGCCTGCTGCCATAAGAAATAATCATTGGCAAAATTCCTTTTATCTCAAAACCTCCTACAGGTATCCACTCATAGCTGTTATAAAAGATGTATATAAGGTCATGATGAATATTCAGTGCTAAAAATATAAATGTCGTCACTATGCCATAAAATCTTCCAACCTCGGATGACTGTCCAATATCAGGATTAAATACAGATGCAATTGATAAACCCATCGAGTTGCTCATTATCTGACCAGCCATTTCTACTGCGAAAAACATGAGCCTTGCTGTCAGTCCGAGCAAAAGTCCAAAGAGCACCTCCCTTACAACAATCAATGGTATGTCTCCTTTTACAAAATTTACTTCTACAACCGGTGTGAGCACAATCGAGAATGCGATGATAATCCCTATCTTGAACTGTGCTGGCAGGCTTCTGCTTCCAAAAATGGGGAAAAAATAGAGGAACACACTTGCCCTCAGAAAGACAAAGAAGAAAGCAGGAAGATATTGAGTTAATGTTTCTGCGCCGTTCATTTAATATACACCGGAATCTTGTTTATTAAATTTGCTGTAAAGGAAATCAAAACCTTGGATATCCAGGGAAACAAAATAAAAAGACATAAAAAAACAGCTATTATCTTCGGGACAAATGTGAGCGTAAACTCCTGTATCTGGGTAACTGCCTGAAAAAAGCCTACTATCAATCCAACCATGAGGCTTACCATGAGTGCAGGACCTGATACCATCAGTATCGTCTTAAATACCTCACCTGACAATTCTTTTACAATGTCAACTGTCATTGAAAGCTCCTTACTATCGAACCTATTATTAAGTTCCATCCATCAACGAGGATAAAAAGCAGGAGTTTAAATGGAAGAGATACAAGCACAGGTGGTAGCATCATCATACCGAGAGATAAGAGAATACTTGAGACGACCATGTCTATAATCAGAAATGGCAGAAATATCAGAAATCCTATCTCAAATGCGGTTTTAAGTTCGCTTATTGCAAATGCTGGCACAACAACTTTAAGTGGGAGTCCTTCAGGATTAGAAGGTACCTCTTCCTTTGATATATTCAAAAAAAGCTCTATATCCTTCTGCCTTGTCTGTTTTAACATAAAGTCCTTCACAAATGGTTCTGCATTTTTCAGTGCATCCTGAAGGGTTAATTTTTTTTCGATATAAGGCTTGAATGAGTTCTCTGCAATAGCATCAATAGTTGGAGACATAACAAATAGTGTCAAAAAGATCGCAAGGCCTATTATGACAAGGTTAGGAGGGGTCTGCTGACCACCGAGAGCCTGACGCAGGAAAGAGAGTACGACAACAATCCTCGTGAATGAGGTAAACATTATCAAAATAGCGGGCAGTAATGATAAAAGGCTGATGATCAAAAATACATCGACTATGGAATTATTTATATTCATCTATGCCTGCCCTCCAATTCTTTAATTCCTTCACCTTTTCGTGAATATTTCTCACCACCTCATTCTCTATATCGATCTCTTCCATTGTTTCCAGCAGCTTTAGGTCATTGGCTGTAATCCCTATAACAAAAACCTTTTTACCAATTTTTAAGGCAGCGACACCTTTCCTCTGTCCAAATGGCTGATAGGCAATAACATTAATTAAATTAGCCTTTTCCTGCCTTCTTTTAAAAAGGACGATAAAAAGAAAAAAAATACTGATTACGGCAATAACGGCAATAACTGTTTGAATATATATTTCGGTCATTTGAGCTGCCTTATCCTCTCTGTAGCGCTTATAATATCAGTAAGTCTGACTCCAAACTTCTCATTAACAACGACGACCTCTCCCATTGCCACTAATTTGTCATTAACGAATACCTCCATCGGCTCTCCAGCCAATTTATTAAGCTCTACAACAGAGCCCTGACCTAATTGTAAGAGGTCCCTTATAAGCATCCTCGTCCTTCCGAGCTCTACAGTGACCTTTAAGGGAATATCGAGAAGAAAGTCAATATCCCTTGTGGTTACAGTCTCCTGTCTGTTTTCTTTCAATTCTTGAAACTCTGCATTTTCTGTAATATTCTTATTCTCCTCCATGATCATCTCCTTAATATGTTTTTGTTATCTTAACCGCCTGGCTACCACTTCTATAACCGGGCGTACAATAAAACTTCTCTTCACCTTCGACCTTTAAAACAAAGTCCTCAGAGATATTCTTTCCGAGATTGATAATACTTCCTCGCTCCAACCTTATCAGGTCTTCTAATTTCAGATAAGTACTCGCTATATCCACAGAGACCTCAACACTTGTATCCATAAGGATTTCCTTCATGAGGTTTACCCATCTCAAGTCAGCCTCACTTTTGTGAATCTGAATCCCCGAGTATAACTTCTCTTTTACAGGCTCGATAACAGGGTAAGGGATACAGAAAAATATCTTCCCCTTAAAGTCCTCGATATCAAGATTAAATTCAACCCTGATTACTATCTCATTTGGAGGCACAATTGCTACAAATCTCGGATTCATTTCTGAACTAACATGTTGAGGTTCTATTGGAACAATACCTTTCCATGCATTTGTTATATCATTCAAAACCATTTCTACCACCTTTTTAATCACCCTCTGTTCTATTAAAGTAAATGCCCTACCCTCTGACTTTACATATTTGGCTGCACTGGAACCAAAGAAGAATTCTACCAATGCGAAAACGAGGGGTGCCTCCATTACAAACAATATGTGACCTTTTAATGGCTCCATCTTTATGAGATTTATGCTTGAAGGGAATGGTACTGCATTTATAAATTCTCCGAACTTCATTATCTCGACACTCTTAATGGTTATATCAACGAATTTCATGATTAGGCTCGAAATTGAATTTCTGAAGCAGTTTGCAAACATCTCATTGACGATCTCCAGCCCCGGCATCCTGCCACGAACTACCCTGTCCTGACTGGTAAAATCATATGGTCTTATTCCCTGTGTCTCTTCCTTAACAGGTTCTGTCTCTATCTCGCCTGCCTCTACACCCTTTAACAATGCATCTACTTCATCTTGTGACAGGATATCTTTCACCTTATCTCCCTCATCTATTGCATAACAAATTCAGTAAAATATATATTTCTTATCACATCTTTACCCATGACCTGATTTGATCTTAATAATATCTCGTCTTTAAGCTGAAACTTGCCCTCTGCACTCGATATAGACTCTACTGACTTATTGCTTACAAGCATTATTATCACATCCCTTAATTGAGGCAATTTGTTTTTTAATTGCTCCTCTATGGATGGCTCACTAAGTTCTAACTGGATCGAAATTTTTAAAAACCTACCCTGCTCTGCAAGATTCAATATAAAGGGATCAAGTGCAACCAATACACTCTTCTTTTCCTCTGTCTTTTCCTTTGTTTCATCAGGTTTCTTACTTTTTGAAAACACAAAGTATCCAATTCCACCACCTAATACCAATACAGCACAGACAATTATAATAAGGAGCTTTTTACTCCCCCCCTTTGCCTTTACAGGTTGGTTCTGTTCTTCCTGGACTTCGCCTTTTTGGTCTTCCATAAACCCTCCTCGATTTTTGATTATCTTTTTTATTCAAAGTTCATGCCCGATGCTAACTTTTTGAAAAATAAAGATTTTTCCATTTGTCAATTTTATATTATGTCAAGAAAATGACAAATGACGATTTACAAACATGAATGGTCTAAGGAAGAAAAGGCAGAATGACCTTAGAATTTAACTAATAAAAAAATCCCCTTGCCAAATCTGCGCAAGGGGATTTTCAATTAATATACTACCTTTTTATATTAACGAGCTCTTGCATCAACTCATCAGATGTGGTTATCACCCTCGAATTGGCCTGAAAACCTCTTTGTGCTGATATCATCCTTACAAACTCCTCTGCAAGATCGACATTACTCAATTCCAATGCACCAGAAATCACCCTTCCCAATCCCGACTTATTTGGTGTCCCGATGAGTGCATGTCCTGACTCGTATGATTCTGAATAGAGATTTTTACCAAACTTTATCAACTGTGTTGGTGACATGAACTTTGCTGTAGCCAACTGCGCAATCGGCTTTATCTGTCCATTTGTGAATATGCCAGAAATCACCCCATCCTGAGAAACAGCTAATGCCTTGAGTGCCCCAGCAGGGAAACCATCCTGACTCTGAAAGAGGGTGGTTGACTCAGATGCAAGCTGGGTAAAATTTTGAAAATTAATATTAATTGGCTGATTTAATGTAGCACCTCCACCAAAGTTAAATACCTCTGATGCCATTGTCCCTGTTACTGTACCCAGATCTGAGGTAAGAGTTACAAGTGCGCCAGTGCTATCAAATGTCATTGTACCTGATGCCTGTATTTCTGTATTGCCACTTGCAGAGTCACTATCACTCACAACGGCATTCCACTGCCAAGAGTTTCCAGCAGTCTTCGTAAAATAAAGTGTTATATGCCTTGCATTACCCAATGAATCATAAACAGCAACTGTGCTTGAGAAATGAGATGTATTTATCGGATCATTAATATCAAATCCTGTTGGAATCTCTATCAGCCTTGCATCTACATTTGCAGATAAAACGATATTGGCTGTTGGAGCTGTTGAATTATTAAACTGTGACACATCTATATCCCCGAGCACCCCGGTGAGTTGTCCTCCTGTTGTATACTGATATCCCTGAACCCTCAGTCCGTCTGAATTGACGATAAAGCCATCTCTGTTGACCGTAAACTGTCCTGCCCTTGTGTAATAAATACCGGAATTGTCCTTAACCATGAAGAATCCATCCCCATCGATAGCGAGGTCCAATGCATTCCCTGTGCTTTCAAAAGAACCCTGAGTAAAAATAGGCGATATATCGCTCATAAAGACTCCCCTGCCTATCTGGGATGAGCTTGTACCGCTGGTTAATGTCTGGCTCATGACATCTCCAAAAGTAACCCTGCTTGACTTAAAACCAATAGTATTCATATTGGCTATATTGTCACCTATTACCGAGAGTGCCACCCCGTTTGCCTTCATTCCGCTAATTCCTGTAAAAAGTGAAGTTAACATTTTTTACCTCCTTGATCTCTATTTCATGAAAATATTTCTTTAATCTCGTTAAGTTTTACCATTTGTCCGTTATCCAGCATTAAATATGTGATGCCATTGTCAAAATTAACACCGGTAATCTTTCCCGAAACGCCGCTATCCGTCCTTACAGACTTTCCTATGAGGCTCGTTGCAAAACCATTATTCAATGATTGCTGGAATGCGATCAGCCGCTCTATCCCGCTGTTAAGATTGAATAACTGTTCAAGCGAGCTAAACTGAGCCATTTGAGATGTAAATTCTGTGCTTTCAAGCGGTTTAAGTGGGTCTTGATACCTTAATTGAGAAGTAAAAAGCCTCAAAAAATCGTCCTTCCCGAGCGTCTTATTTAATGGCACTGTTGAACTATTGCTCGATGAGTTATTTAGTTGAGTTACCACCATATTCTCCCCTCCTTTCTAAACAAAGATATTTATTAAACCTCGATTAACATAAGATGGGATGTTTTCCTGCATAAAAGAAGATTTGATTGTCGAGCTGAAGCCTCCATCTTTTGGATAATCTGGCAAACCACTTTCTCTGTCCCTTAGAGATACAGAAAAACCGCCTATATTCAATCCATCCTTCGTGAGTGTCTCGATTAACCTGTAAAGAGTCTTCTCCAATAGCTCCTTGCCCAGAGGGTCAGTAGCATTTATATGACCATTAATAACACCTCTGTCCATGACAAGCTCTATATCAAGACTACCAATCTCATCTGTATTTAGAGATACCTGAATGGATGAAATCTCGCCCCTTGATATAATTACCCTGCTATCATGCACCACTGCAATATCAGGCAATTCCTTGGTAAATGGCAAATTATTCGGATTCGTTTTAATATGCCCTTTATCATAAAAATTGCGAAACTCTACCGTTGATGAATCGATAATATTATCATTATTTGGGCTATTAGCGACCTCGATTTCTTTATTGCTATCTCTTTTAAATGGCTCATGTCCAGAAGCCGATATCTTTATATCGGTTTCTCGATTGCTTGAGATAACACCTCTCCCTCCTTTCTCAAGTGTCTCGTCATTGCTGATATCAAGCTCTCCATTTCCTATTATTCTGGTTAAAGGGACACCCTCTTTTTCGGGATTAACCTGCATTTCTATTTTTTTGCTCTTTGTAATATTATCCTTGCTGAGATCAGAATCGGATAATTTTTCAGGATACGCTAATTTCACGACAGTTTTCGTTTCTGAAGAACCTTCCTCACTGCCATGCAACAGGGAATCTCCCTGAGGTATAATATTTTCTGGCTTATTATTTAAATCCTTCTTTGTTAAGGCTATCTCGACTTTGTTTCCATATGCAGCACCACTTGCAGAAATTATCTCTACGTCTTTACTACTATTTACATACCCAAAAATATCAGTCTTCAGGTTATCAAACATAATATTTTTAGCAGGATTATTCGTTTCGATTTTTTCGACTACATTTAACTCACTTCTCAGGCCTGACTTAATATCCATTTTTTCAATGCCATTAAGCTCGCAAATATAATGACCATCTATGTTCGTCCTGGTATAACTATCAGCATCAGTATTTAATTTGAGAAGAATCTCTAAATAAGGCAATATGGCATTCTTAAGCTGGGTCTTCAGATTTTTACCTTCTGAATCCTTTTTATCTGTCAAGACAACTTCATTGTCTTTGAGTTCATCTGATGCAGTCAGATTATGAGATACTTTATTATTCCCTAAGTGTTGTGCCAGAATCATAACTAACTTAGAAATATCCTTTGATACATCTTGCTCACCTGTATTGAATAATTCAGCCTGCTCAGGCAATAAAGAGCTGAGAGTCTTATAAAAGACATTATCAAAGGTATTATCTTCAGATACAGGGTTGTCTAAAACATTTGCGGATAAGTTCATCAAACCAATTTGAGCATTATTAACAAAAAAATCTGCATGACAAATGATGGTATCCATCTATATCAATTCCTCCTTCACCAGCCTGATTATATCAATATGCATGCCACAAATTCTGAAGGGAGCACAGGCATGCTCGAACATTGCGAAAATGGCTAAATGCCCTGAAAATATTGTGTTTTAATCCTGAACAAAGGAGTGAATAAATAAATATTATTTGGAGATGTCTTGATTTAAAAATTTCTTAAAGGAAAAGATTTCATTTGGTAGGAAAATTTTTCACGAATCTGGACATCCTTTCTGTAATGGATGCCGCCTTTTTTGGATCCATTTGACCTATGATTTGACCAACTCTCTTGCTCTTCATCCTGTAAAGGATATTAACTGCCGTCTGTTCATCCAGGGCACTGAGTCTTGCTGATGCATCCTCAACTGTCATGGCTTCGTATGCCTTAACCAGAGAATCGAGTTTTTCTTCGTTAATCCTCTCTATCTTTTTTAAGACCTCTTCGAGTTGATTTAAAAGCCTTGTGTACTTCTCTATCCTTTCTTCAACATCTTTCTTTATTGCGTTTATCCTCTCCTCCTCTTTTTTTAATCCCTCTTCCCTTTCTGTCAGTTCCTTCTGCTTTCTCTCAATCAATATCAACAAATCATCCTGTGCAAACACATTGACAGGAAAAATATTATAAAAGATAAAAAAAAGGAGAGAACACAAAAAAATTGGCATGTATCTACCTCTATCCTTCAGTGTCATTTTCTTGCCCGATTGAGTTTTGAAAGAAAAATAAAATCGCTCTCCCTTTGTTCCCTGACCAAAATATCCTTTATCTCTTCAACATAAACTTTTTTATAAAGGATCTCCAGCAGTTTTTTCTCTTTGTATGCCTCTATCATCATATTCTCCTTTTCTTCCAATTCTTCTGCCTTCTTCTCCGTAGCCTTATGTTGGTCTTTAATTTGCCTGTTAAGCCTGTAGAAGTAATCATGAAACAATTCCATCTCATGTACATTTTTTAAGCCATTATCTAAATTAAATTTAGACATACAATCCTGGAGAGATATAATTAATGAGTTCAACTTTTGATTCTCAGCCTCGAGCTCCTCTCTCTCTTTTTTCACCTCGAGCTCAATCTGTTCCTTTTGAATCTCCTTTAAGCCAATGATCCTCGAAAGTCTTTTGTGATCCATAATCATTTCCTTTCATCAAATAATAAATATAATCCCTGTAAACTATCTATGTAATCTCTCTTTTCATTCATATCCTGTCTGAGGTATGCCTTTAGCTTATCAATCATCATAATAGCCCTATCAAGTCTTGGATTAGAGCCCTGTTTATATGCACCAAGATTTACCATATCCTCGAACTTTTTATATGTTGAGAAGGTCTCGATAAACCTTGATGCATATTCCCTGTGTTGCTGGTCAACAATATCTGGCATTATCCTGCTAATACTATGAAGCACATCTATAGCAGGATAGTGACCCTCCATAGCAAGTTCCCTCGATAAGACAATGTGCCCATCAAGTATAGCCCTGGTAGCATCCGCTACAGGATCCAATAAATCATCTCCTTCTACCAGAACCGTGTAAATACCGGTGATACTACCTTTACCTTCAGATACACCAACCCTTTCAAGGATCCTGGGCAGAAGCGCAAATACCGAAGGGGTATATCCCTTTACTGTAGGTGGTTCACCAATAGCAAGTCCAATCTCCCTTTGTGCCTGAGAAACGCGGGTAAGGGAATCCATTAGCAAGAGGACACTTTTGCCGATGTGGCTAAAATATTCAGCTATAGCAGTTGCGACAAATGCAGCCCTCACCTTAGAAAGAGGGGGCTGATCTGAAGTAGAAACGACTACAACCGATTTTTTCATTCCATCTTCACCAAGATTTTTCTCTATAAACTCCCTCACCTCCCTGCCCCTTTCTCCTATCAAGGCTATCACATTAACCTCTGCTTCAGTATATCTCGCTATCATGCCCAACAAAACACTTTTACCAACTCCAGAACCTGCCATTATCCCTATTCTCTGACCTTTACCGCATGTAAGCAATCCGTTTATTGCACGCACCCCGAGGTCTATGGGTTCGGAAATCCTCTTTCTCTTAAGCGGATTTATGGAGGATGAATAAAGGGGAAAATCCATTCCTCCAATAAATCCCTTTCCGTCAATAGGGTTTCCCATGTAATCTATAACCCTTCCTATAAGAGAATTTGATACCCTTACATAAGCCCTTTTACCTGCTGATAAAACACGGCTCCCAAGCTTAATATCACCCATATCACCAATAGCCATGAGCAATACCTTGCCATCCTTAAATCCAACCACTTCAGCATCAACGGCCATTCCATTATCTGTAAATATCTTGCAAGCCTCTCCGATGCTTGCCCTTACGCCGGTCGCCTTAATTATCATACCTGTAATCTCAACGACCCTACCATAAACCCTCAATGCATCAGCTTTTGATACTGCATCTATATATGGCATGAGGTCTATATCCACTTTTTCACCTCTCGATATTCTCTTTAATGCTAAATATGATGTTTCTGATTTGCTCGTCCAGATCTGTTACGACCTCTTCAGAGGAGCTAATAACAACAGAGCCATTTACTGACACCGTTGGGTCCACATCAAATAAAATATCAGGGTGAACAGACAACAAATCTGGTTTACATCTGTTAAAAATCTCATAAAGGGCTGGATTTATTTTGATGGTAATCTGTCCTATTCTTTCGAGCCTCTTCATTGCCTCTCTGGTCATATCCACAATGTGAGTATGATCTATCTCTAATTCCTTAAGGATTATTTTTTTCGCAATACCGATTGCGAGTTCTATGATCTGGGGTTCAAGTCCCTTTAAGAGCCTCTCTTTTGCAGAGATTAGTTCCTCTATTATTGATTCGAGCCTTCTAATTAGGACCTTTGCCTTTTCTTCTGCCATTTCAAGCCCTGCCCTCTCCCCCACCTCAAAACCCCTCTCGTAAGCCTCTCTTTCGAGCATCTCAATTTTCTGTTGTAATAAGGTTTCATCCACCTTGTTATCAGTTTTATCAGACTGTTCTATTACCGCCGCATCCAGTACAGGCATGTCAAAAGGCTTAATCTCAAAATTATTAATGACTTTATCTCTACTCAACAAGCTCCTCACCACCCCTTCCTGTAATTACGATCTTTCCTTCAGACTCGAGCCTTCTTGCAATCTTCACAATATTCTGCTGAGCCTTCTCAACCTCTGAAACCCTTACAGGCCCTCTTACCTGCATCTCCTCCTTTAGTATATTAACCGCCCTCTGGGACATGTTTTTAAATATCTTCTGTTTCAACTCTTCGGAAGCTGACTTCAGGGCAATGGACAGATCATCTGTGCTTGTCTCCTTAAGTATCATCTGTATACCCCTGTCATCAACATTTATAAGGTCATCAAACACAAACATAAACTTTCTGATAGAATCAGCAAGGGTCTCATTCTGTTGTTCAACACTCTCAAGCACAACCTGCTCGGTTGTCTTGTCGCAATGGTTTAGTATTTCTGCTATCGTCTTTGCACCCCCGAGCTTTCGCCCCTTGTTTCTCCCTATATCCATCTGCCCTTTCAGTGCATCCTTCAATTCTTCTATTGCTGCATCGGGTATCCTGTCTGTCATAGCTATCCTGAGAGAGATATCTGCCCTTAAGTTTTCTGGCATTGATGAAAGGACCTCTGCTGCCTGATTTGGTTCAAGAAGGCACATAACAAGGGCAATGGTCTGTGGATGCTCAGCCATCAAAAAATTTGTCAGGGTTCTCGTATCTATGCCTTTAAGGGTAAATGCAGCATCTTCTTTTGAAGCCATCTCCAATACCCGCGATGCCTCCTCTTCCCCGAATCCTAATGAGAGCACCTTCTTTGCAAATCTCTCTCCACCTATGGTTAAGACCTCTTTTGACATCTTCTCGGATGCCTCTCTTAAGACTTCATCAATTACATTTTGATTAACCTTTTTTAAACGAGTCATCTGCAGCGTTATCTTTCCAACATCTTCGATATCGAGGTTCTTTAATATAGTTGCAGCGACATCCTCTCCCAATGCACTGAGAAATATTGCAGCCTTTTCGTATCCATTCAAGATCACCTTATTTCTCCTCTAACCAATTTTTAATGAGATTAGAAGCCTTTGTGGGATTGGCCTTTGCCCATTCCAATAATTTTTCTCTCTCCGATTTTTCTGTCAGTTTCATCGTCTCTTCTAATTCTGCTACTGTGCGTGGAAAGCTTACTTCTGGTTGAAGTGCAGGCTGTTGGGTTAATGCCTTTATTAATGGTCTAATCACAAGGAAAAACAATAGAAATAATGCCAGAACCGGTATTGCATATTTTAGGACATTAAGCACAACTGGTATTATCTGTTGCCTTGAATCCGAGATCTCGTCCTCTGTTTCTGTCTCAAACGGCATATTCACTACCCTGACCTCATCTCCCCTCTCGGCAGTAAATCCAACTGCGTTTTTAACCATATCCTCAAATTTTTTAATCTCATCCTCTGTTCTTGGTGTATAAACCTTTTCCTTTGAATCCTTTTGAGATGAATATACGCCATCAACAAGGGCAACCACGGATAGCCTTTTTATCTCTCCTGGTGAATTAATGCTTCTACTTACTATCTTACTGATCTCATAATTTACTATCTCGTTCTTTTTTTCTGACTGTCCTTGAGAAAGGGATGTCTGTACCGACTTATTTGGTAGATTAGAAGATACGCCTGGCACACCGCCGCTGATTCCGCTCATAGACTTTTCACTATTTCTCTGTTCACTCCTGACAACCTGACTATCAGGGTCATATTTTTCTTCTGTCTTTTCTACCCTTGTAAAATCTATGCTTGCAGAAACCTTTGCCCTGACCTTATTTTTTCCAGCTACAGGCTCAAGTATGCTTATAATCTTTGACTCGAGTTCCCTCTCTACATTCCTTTGATAATCTATCTGGCTGCTCGTCATACCTGCCACTTCATCAACTGGCTCACTTAGCATCTCACCACGGCTATCAACAACCACAACATCCTTTGGATCAAGACCCTCAACACTACTGGACACAAGATGGACAATGCCCTGAACCTGTCCCTGTGATAGCCTTCTTCCCTGTTTTAGCTTGACAAGAACTGATGCCTTGGGTCTCTCTTCACTCCTCAAAAAGAGTGATTTCTCGGGTATTGCAAGATGCACCCTGCATTGCTCAACCTCTGTTAGGGACTTTATGGTTCTTGACAGTTCACCCTGCAATGCCCTTCTATAATTTAACTTCTGAACAAAATCTGTCATCGTAAATGTGGATTTATCAAATACCTCAAACCCGACACCTCCGCCCTGAGGAATGCCTTCACTGGCAAGCTGAAGCCTCAATTCATGAACCTTATCAGAGGGCACCATTATGCTACCAGACCTTACATGGTAAGGCACTTTCTGTTCATTAAGCCTTTGTATAATTTGACCTGCATCCTCCTCAGCAAGATTCGAATACAGCACCTGATAATCGGTCTTATTGAACCAGAAGAAAAACAGGATAACAGAACTAAGTGAAATGGTTATAATCGCAAGCAGTATCGCCTTTTTCTTTAAAGGAAGACCCTTTATGGTTTCGATTAGTTTAATCATTTATCTATCCCCATTGTGCGAAATTTATTTTTTAAATTTGCATCCTCTGGATCTCTTCATATGCGCTTAAAAGCTTATTTCTGACCTCAACCATTAACTGAAAAGACATATCAGCCTTTTCCATAGCAATAATTGCCTGAGTGACATCCCCACCCGAAGCGAGTTCCTTAACCGCATTTTCCGCATCGTTCTGAATCTGGGAAATCTTTTCGATTGCATCTTTCATAATGTCACCGAAATTAACAGATTCTGCCCTATTTGACTTTATATTTGATAAGCCCTGAAAACTACCAAGATTGTCAATCTTAATATCAGACATTATACCCTCCCCAATTCAAGTGTCTTCAAAAACATTGATTTGGCAGTATTAAATGCCGATACAGAGGCTTCATATGCCCTCAATGATGCCATCATATTCACCATTTCCTCAATTGAATTGACATTCGGAAACAATACAAATCCGTCCTGATCCGCATCAGGATGTCCTGGCTCATAAACTGCCTTTGGCGGGGAATTGTCCTCTATAATCTCCTGAACCTTAACTCCTTCGAGACCATTTGAACCCTGTTCTAATTGAATAGGAGTAAATACAACATCCTTCCTTCTGTACGGTCCACCATCCTGAGTCCTTGTTGTGTGAACATTAGCCATGTTAGAGGCTATAACATTCATCCTCTGCCTTTGTGCTGCAAGTGCTGTAGCACTCACCTTAAATACAGTAAAATTCATATGCCACCTCCATAAAACTTACTTATCTACTCCTTAATGCATCTTTAAACATCTTTATTTTTTTTGATAAAAGGGCAATGCCTGTCTGAAACACAATTGCGTTTTCTGTCATCTTCGCAACCTCAACATCCAATTCGACATTGTTTTTATCGATCCATGATTGTCCTGTCTCGATTTGCAATTCCTGTGCAGAGCGGGGTTCGTTTGTATTTATATGCCCCTTATCAGTGATCATTAGCCCTGTCTGCATATCATTAAAGACATTCTCGAATCTTAAATCCTTAGCCTTATATCCTGGGGTATCAACATTAGCTATATTTGATGCTATAACTCCGTGCCTTTCCTTTGTGAAATTTATAAGTCTTTCTAATATCTTGAAGCCGTTGTCCATAAAATCTCCCTAAACAAAATCAATTCCTGTGCCAATACCAATTTTAAATCCCTGAGACACTTAACCATAATAGAATCAAGCAATTTTTTCCTCAGCAGGAAAAATCTTCCCGTATTCGTTAAGCTTGTTTCTAATAGTACGCACACTTATACCAAGAATCTTTGCAGCCTTTGTTTTATTTCCGTTAACATCCCTTAATGTCTTAATTATGAGTTCTTTCTCCATATCACTCAGTTTCCCTGCAGGTGACATCAAATCAGCCTCATCAAAAACGAGATGCCCTGTATCAATTCTATCGTCAGTGCATAAAAGCACTGCCCTCTGTATTACATTTTCTAATTCTCTAACATTACCCCTCCATTGCCTATTCATAAGGACATCTAAAGCCTCATCCGTAAAGCCGGAGATCTCTTTTTTAAACGCCCTGCTGAATTTTTCGACAAAAAACCTTCCTATAACAGGAATATCTTCCCTTCTCTCCCTCAATGAAGGTATCCTGATCGGAAATACACTCAATCGATAATAGAGGTCCTCTCTAAAACGACCCTCCTTGCATTCCCTGCTTAAATCCCTGTTAGTAGTGGCAATTACTCTTACATCAATTGGTATAGAATCCTTTCCACCTATTCGATCTATCTCCCTTTCCTGAAGGACCCTCAAGAGCTTAGCCTGAAGAATCATGGACATCTCCCCTATCTCATCAAGGAGCATTGTGCCACCATTAGCAAGCTCAAACTTTCCGATCTTCCGCTCAGTAGCACCTGTAAAGGCGCCCTTTTCATAACCAAAGAGCTCTGACTCCAAAAGGTTATCAGGTATTGCAGCGCAATTGACCGCAATAAATCTATTCTGACTGCGTCTGCTATTTCTATGAATATATCTGGCAAAAAGCTCCTTTCCTGTTCCGCTTTCACCATATATCAAAACAGTAATATCACTTGATGCAAGATTTGTCGCAAGGTTTATCAACCTCTTCATTTCTGGACTCTCGGTTATTATTTCCTTTTCGCAACTTGTTCTCGCTATAATCGAATTAATAGCACTCTCAAGTGCATCAAAGGAAAATGGCTTCATAAGATAATCAATGGCTCCCTCCTTCATCGTTTCAACAGCATTCTCTACAGTCCCAAATCCAGTAATAACAAGTATAGGAATATTTCCAAAGTGCCTCTTTGCCTCTCTAATAAATCTCAGACCATCCATCCTTGGCATGTTCATGTCAGTTATCACCATCGCATAGCTGGCTTGATTGAGCTTTTTCATTGCATCCTCCCCATTATTAGATGCAATGGCGAAATAGCCAAGCCTTTGTATCGCTTCAATAAGTGCTGTTCTCATTTGCTGGTCGTCATCAACAATAAGGATCTTCTTTCTTTCCTCAATCATACCTTCTCCCTATTTAGGAAAATATAAACTGAAGGTGCTACCTGCACCCTTTTCGCTTTTTACCCTGATATAACCGCCGTGAGACTGCATTATCCCGGATGCAATAGTCAGCCCGAGACCTGTTCCTTTATCCTTGGTAGAAAAAAATGGGTCGAATATCTTTTCCAAACAATCTTGATCAATCCCTGCACCATTATCTGTTATATCAATAACGACATGCCCATCTTCGACTCTCATTACTACACCTATATCACCACCATCAGAAACAGAGTGAATCGCATTAATAACAATATTGATAAGGACCTGTTTTATAAGCTCAGCATCCCCCCTTATGGTACATTCAAATAACATGCTGTTAAGCCTAATATTTCGGGACTCAACAAGGGGTTTAAAAAAAAGTAAACTCTCCTCTATAACATTGTCGAGCATTATTTCGCTCATCGAAGGTTTATGAGGTCTTGCAAAGAAAAGCATATTTGTTAGTATGTTATTAAGATTGCCCACGCCTGCTGATATACCCCTTACAAGATTTTTATGCATATCATCGCGTATTTCCTTTTCGAGCATACTCGAAAATAACTCAATACTGCACAATGGATTTCTTATTTCATGTACAATCTTTGCAGCCATCTCACCCATTGCAATTAATCTCTGATTCCTTTCGTGATGGAGCTCCAGTTCCCTAAGTCTTGTTATATCCTTAATCAAAATGACATCTTCACTCCCTCCACCATCAGGCCTGGTTACAATAGAACGAGAAATGATACAATGTCTTTTTTTCCCATTAGCAATTATCAATGTATCCGAACCTTCTGTGACTATATTAAAGTCCAGCCTATCAAACTCCCTCCCTATTGCCTTTTCTGCATTTACACCAAGAAGGTCCTCTGCGCTCCTGTTTAGTAGCCTGATCCTGTTGTCAGAATCAACCACAATAATCGCATCCTCTAAGTTATAAAGTATTGCATTCAGATATTCCTTACTTCTTTCTGCGTCATTAAGTGCATCCTGAAGTTGCCTGTTTTTGTTTTCGAGCTCTTTAGTCAAATATTTGACTCTATCCTGTAATGCCTGATAATAAGCCTCCAGACTCCTGGTTGCATCTGTAAAACTTCTGAAGGCGTCATTAAGGGTTTCTATATCGACTATCTTCACTGGAATAATCCCTCGTATCTTCTTTGAATATCAGACTCTCTCAAGCCAGCCTTCGCAAGGCGACCGAGTAAGCCATCTGTTTTGCTCACCTTCTCTATCGCCTCTGCTGAATCTTTGTCTTTTAAAAGCAATGATATCCTGTAATATGCCCATCTCTTCTCGGCATCATTAATCTCTGTATCTTTTAAGGAAGTAACGAGCTCATAGTATTTTAGAGCCTCGATTCTCCTTCCCATTTCATAAAAGATATCAGCCAATCTAATAAAGGCATCAGGAGGACCATCTAATTTTTTTACTGCGTTTTCATAGTATTCAACCATCTTTTTGTCTTTGATAGTGGAGATAATCCTCGAAAATAACCTCAAATCATCTTGAGTAATATTCCTTATAGACATAAAAGAATCGGCAGATTTTTTATATTCTCCGACCAGCAGATAAACCTTAGCCCTTATACGCATAATTTCATCCATTTTACTGCTATCTTTATAAAGGGACTTGGGGATTAAATTAAGATGATAATTCGCAGATTCGAGTTCACCAAGATCCGCATAAAAATTTGCAAGTAAAATGTTACTGTAAAACCTGGACTCTTCATTTCCATATTTCAATAGCCATTTATTCAAATTAACAAAAATTTCGCCGTCATACTTAATACCTCTGGCAACCTTTAATAGAAAATCAGAACGTATCGGGTCGAGGAGATACTTGCTAATCGCCTTCCATAGCCTTAAAAAACCTTCTCTGTCTCTGTCCATCAAATAGACAATTACCTGCTCAACCTCGTTTAAGGCTTTCTGGTCAGGAACCTTTCTAAAAATGAGCTCTTTAAGTAGAGATATGGCATCATCAATCTTATTATTGTTTCTATATATGGTAGAAAGCATAACAATCGCATTGTCGTAATCCTTGCCGAATGGATAATTGTTTCTGATATCCAGCAGGTATGAGACTGCCTCCTCATATTTCCCGAGCCTTATATTTGCATCTGCAAGGCAGAGCTTTGCATGCCTTACTATTTTTAAATCTGATGATTCTTGAACAGATTTAAAATACCTGATTGCCCTATCAATATCTCCATCCTCCATTGCTATCTTGCCAAGACTGATGCTGGCAAGATACTTCTCTGGCAATTCCCTCACTAAATTCAGATATATCTTTGCATCAGGAAGCCTGCCGAGTAATCGAAAATTCTCTCCAATCATATATATAGTTTCTTGAGATGGCTTTAATAGCCAGCCCTTTTCTGCTATCAGATTAATATATAAGTTGTTTGCATCTTTAATTTTCCCCAAGGCATGTAATGCATTTGCCTTGCAATAAAGGGCATCATTGTCATTGCCTGCCTTAATGCAGTAATCAAGTGATTCATTTAATCTGCCGGTTTTGAATAATGATTCTGCCAATCTCAGAGATAACTTCTGACTATCAATGTGTTTATCAAAATCTTTAAGGATTATTTTAAAGAGATTGGCCGCCTCATAATAAAAACCCATTTTATGATAAGTCTCTGCCCTTTCAAATAATATAGACGCCCTTTCTTCATCAGAATTCGCATATATATAGGCAAGCCTTATCTTTTCTGTTGATTCATAAAGCCTATCACTCTTCCTTAGTGAACGAGCATAAAGAAGATAGTACTTAGATAATTCATCTGATTTCGGTTTGTATTGTGAGAGCAGATCAAGTGTAGCCTTTACATCACCACTATTAAACAACTCTTCCGCCCTTTCAATGACCGATTTATCCACATTTTTGGCTGCATCAGCCATTGCCTTATCAAAAAGACAGAAAAAAATGGCAATAGAACATATAAATTGAAAGGCATAACTTAATATCATGCCTTCATTTTTAGCAACAATTATGCCTATTTTAAGTTGTTGATATTTAAGAATTTTTTAAAATTGGATGGTGTCATGAAAATGACATTACCAATCTGACATGTCTGATCAGGCAGGTGTCTTATCACTTATGCCCATTTTTTTCATTTTCTCTATCAGGGTCGTCCTGTTTAAACCGAGTAGTTCTGCTGCCCTACTCTTTATCCAGCCAGTTTTATCAAGTGCGCTTATAATCAATCTCCTCTCTATGTCTTCGACGAATGAGTTAAGGCTTATCCCACCTGAAGGGATATCAAGATTGTTTATGCTGCAAACAGCCCCTTTTGTTTTGCCGGCAATGCTGGTGCTGATTTCCTGTCTAATCTTATCAGGGAGATCAGACACCCTTACTGTATCTCCATGAAAAAGGATCGACAATCTCTCGATCAGGTTTTCGAGTTCCCTGACATTTCCTGGCCAGCTATATTTCTTCAGGGCATCTGTTGCCTCCATCGAAAATCTGAATGTCTGCCTTTTTCTCTTTTTGCAAAATTCATGGATAAAATGCTCCAATAAGATAGGGATATCATCTATTCTCTCCCTAAGGGGGGGTAGATGAATGGGTATAACATTTAGCCTGTAATACAGGTCTTCCCTGAACCTTCCCTCCTTTACCTCTTTTTCGAGGTCCTTATTGGTAGCTGCGATTATCCTGACATCTGTCTTGATGGTCTTAACACCTCCTACTCGTTCAAACTCCTTTTCTTGAACAACCCTTAATAACTTTACCTGAAGAGAGGGGTCAAGTTCTCCGATCTCATCAAGAAATAAAGTCCCTGTATTGGCAAGCTCAAAACGCCCCAATCTGGTATTCAGGGCACCTGTAAATGCACCCTTTTCATGTCCAAACATCTCTGACTCGAGTAAATCCTTTGGGATAGCAGCACAATTTATGGGCACAAAAGGACCATCTGAGCGAGAACTGTTGTAATGTATGGTCTTTGCTATAACCTCTTTTCCTGTTCCGCTCTCTCCAGTAATAAGAATAGTGCTGTCAGTATCTGCTATCTTCTCTATAAGGTCATATACATCCTGCATCTGTGGAGAAACACCCACAATGCCGTTAAAACTATATTTTCCTTTTAATTGCAACTTGAGGGACTTGTTTTCTTTAACGAGTTTTGAAATGCTTATCGCCCTCTGGATCAAGATCAAAAGCTCTTCAAGATTGAATGGTTTTGTCACATAATCGAAGGCACCCATTTTCATAGCCTGAACAGCATTTTTTATAGAAGCATAAGCAGTAATCACAATAACAGGGGTCTTGATATTTAAAACAGACATCTCCTTCAGGACATCAATGCCTGTGACCTTTGGCATCATGATATCTGTTAAGACGATATCAAACTTATTCTGTCTTAATAGCTCAATGCCCTCGTCTCCGTCGCAGGCAAGGCAGACATGAAAGCCCTTTGCTGTCAGGAATGTATTGAGGACATCCCTTATAGTCTCGTCATCATCTATAACAAGAATTTTTTGCACAGAATATTGTAAATAATTAAACAAAAGTTTGCAATTTTTCCTTCATGTCCTGGTTAACAATTTCCTTAAAAAATATGCTGCACCATTTTTATCAAGTGGCTGATTTGCAGAGCCACACTGTGAGTCCTGAACACAGGAAGGACATCCCTCATCACAGTCACAGTTCTGGATTATATCCATTGATGACCTGAGCCATTCATACGGCGTATCAAGGACCCTTATCGAAAGCCCTATACCGCCTTCATATCCATCGTATATAAATATTGCCGGCAATCTGAATTCAGGATAAAGTGGATAGCTATAGCCACCGATGTCTCCTTTATCGCATAACGAAAATAGTGGCATACTGGAAATACATACATGTTCTACTGCATGGAGAGTGCCAGCAAGGTCATATCCTTTGCCTGCAATCTCTTCAGAAAGGTCTTTATGAATGAGCATCCAAATTCCCTCTGTATCAAATATATATTCAGGCATTTGAACCACATGCCTCGAAATCCTCGTTCCATCGTAAATATTCTTTCTGTCATAACCCACAACCTGATAAGTTATCCTCATTTTCCCGAAGTAAAGCTCGATATATTTAGATAGTTCCAATTTTGATCTTTGGGGTACCCCTATGATCTCGATATCTTCGTTCGATAATGCCTGTGTATAGTAATTGACATCAACCTCCTTGCAAAGGGCATAATTCTCTTCAAGATTAAGCTCGACTACCTGATACTGCCTTCCCCTGTGGAGATAAATTGCACCCGGGAATGCCTCCCTGTAAATCCTTCTTCCGTCAAGGTCCCCTATGTGTCTTTTTGATTCATCAATAAGCCTTAAAGGTCTTCCTATTGTCCTTATCCCTACATCCCTCTGGGGCATCCTTTTTTTAGAAAACCATAAATTGCCGAGCCTTCCCACCCTGAGTCTATCTTCCTTAATCAGCTCATCAATTAAATGAGACAGCCTGTCTATCTCATATACATGGTCATCTGCCCTTAAATAAACCTCATCTGCGGCACATAACAGATGATTCTTCAGTATATTTTTATTTAAGGGATCGCAGACTGCAGCCTCATGAGGTCTTTCAAAAAATCTATCTGCATGAGAAACAATGTACTGGTCAAGGGCATCCTTTATTGCGATCATTATTATGAGAGACTCCTGACTTCCCCTGCCCACCCTACCAGCCCGCTGCCATGTAGCTGATACAGAACCGGGATATCCACACAGTATGCACACATCAAGCCCTCCTATATCGACACCTAACTCGAGTGCACTTGTGGATATAACACCTGTTAACTCTCCTTTAAAGAGTCTTTGCTCTATCTCCCTTCTTTCTGATGGAAGAAATCCAGCCCTGTAAGGGCTTATTTTCTCTCTTATCAGTGGTGCCCTCTCGATGCACCATTTATAGATAAGCTCTGTAATCTTTCTCGATTTTGTGAATAATATTGTCCTGAAACCATTGCTTACACATCTTAAAAATATCTTCGTTGCCTCTGTATAAGGACTGTCAACTGGATTCAAAAAAAGAAAATGCTTACCAGATCTTGGAGCGCCTGATTTATCTACAACAGAAAATGGAACACCTATAAGTGATTCTGCAAGTTCACCGGGATTCGAAATTGTCGCAGAGCATGCTATAAATTGTGGCTTACTTCTCCAGTATTCACATATCCTCCTTAGCCTTCTAAAGACATGGCTCACATTTGAACCAAATACACCCCTATATGAATGTATCTCATCTACTACAACATATTTCAGATTCCTGAAAAAACCCTCCCATTTTTTATGAAATGGGTTTAATGCGAGGTGAATCATATCAGGGTTTGTAAATATGACATTCGGAATTCTTTCCCTGATCTTTTTTCTTCTATAAGGGGTTGTGTCTCCATCATAAACCTCTGCACTCATAAATCCTGAATCATCGGTTTTTATCATAGAAAAGATCCCCTTGAGATTCTGCACCTGGTCCTGCTCAAGCCCTTTAAGAGGAAATATATAAAGCGCCCTTGTTTCTGGGTCTTCTAAAATGGACTCAATAACAGGGATATTATAAATAAGGCTTTTACCGCTGGCGGTTGGTGTCATTACAACAATGTTATGACCCTGCCTTATAAGATTTATGCCCTCTGCCTGGTGGCAATAAAATCTCTCTATACCCTTCTGGCTTAGAACTCGCCTCAGTTCTGGTTTTATCTCAATTTCAGCAAAGATTCCATCTACCGGGGCAATATATTTATAATCTATTATGTATCTGGCAATTGCCTTATCTCTTCTTAAAGAATTAATCAGGCCATTTATCTGAACCGTTTCTTCCATTGTTTATTAAAACAGATTAAAGCCAAATAGTTCTATTATCTTTTTGCAATTATGCAAATTAAAAATACCACATTTGCATTTATGCAAAAGTCTAAGGTCAAAAAATCCTTTAAAATCAGTCATATAAAAGTTGGCATGATAAATGCTATTTATATATGCAAGAACAAAAAATGGAAAGGAGGAAAGGTAAGATGAAAACAAGAGAAGGAGCTAAAAAGGGATTATACATAGGAGCTGGTGTAGGGATCGTACTTTTCGCAATAGCGGGTTTGCTTCCGGGCTCATTTATAGGGGGCATGATCGGACTTAATATCGCCGGAAGCATTTTTGGAATGCCTCTTGAAGCCTCTTTAATGCCAAGGCTTATTGTAGGGGCATCGATGATACTGGGAATCATTGTATCGGGTATGGTATTTGTTGTTGGCTCATCCATTCTTGGATGGCTGGTTGGCACAGCGGTTGACACATTAAGATATGGCAAGGAAACCACTGCAGAGGCAGTAGTAAAAACAAAATAGTAAGCTGATAGATTTCAGCAATAATTAAAAAGGAGGAGGTTTAAGATGAAAGCAAGAAAAGAAATGGTAAGGATGGGGACAAAAATAGGAGCGGCATTAGGGGCAGTAGCATTCTTGATCTTTGGTATAATGCCCGGTTTTTACTTCGGAAGCTATGGCTCTCTAATAGTTCTTAAACACCTGATCGGGAATCCTATTGAACCAACAGTGCTCGTGAGGATGTTCGTGGCAGTTGGGATACTTTTAGGCATAGTTTGCGTTGCATCCGTAAGCATAGTGGTTGGAGCCATCGGTGGCACAGCAATGGGTTACATTATTGAGGCTGTTACAGCTCCAAAAGAGGCTGAAAAGCCCATTGAGGCCACTTCCGAGATACATTAAAGAGAAAGGGGGAATCTCTCCCCCTTTTTTTTCAGCTTTATAATATTAATAAAATTTTCAAAAATTTCTCGACCCAATTAACATCAAAAGAGAAATTTTAATTTTTTTTACATGCCTACGAGGTAGGCATGTTTTTATAGATAAAAATAAAAAGATATCAGGCGCTTCTAAGGATCAAAGGGGGGAGGTAATGAAGAAAAATGCCAAACATAAGTTTTTAGTTATGCTGGATGAAATGATAAGTAGCGAAATCCTCGATGATTTTGTGCATGGGGGTCAGGATAAGACCAGTGTATCTGGCTTTAATGACAGGGAGTCAGGCAGTGTTGATAAGGCAGGATTTATGTTTGTTGACCTGTACAGGGAGTTAGTAGATAAGTTCAAGATTGATAAACCGCCTTGCGTCAAATGTCCTGACTCTATTATTAATGAATGCTCAAAGACGGCTCGTGAATGCATGACATTTAAAAAATATCTATCTAAGGGCTATTGTGCTTAACAAAATAACACAAAAAGGGAACATGTCAGCAATGCAAAAATTAAAGTTTTGATTAGTATATTTTCTATTTCTAAAATATTTTGAGTTAGTGTATAATGCAGATGCTATTTTTAATAGCCACTGCTTAAATATCTATCAAAAGGAGGCTGCATGAAAAAGTCTTTTGGTTTAGCTTTTTTGTGGTTTTTTTTGCTCTGTTTCAGCAGTTCATCCGCTGCAGAGACCTTTACCTGTTTGGCGTGCCACAATGCAATAAAGGGCAAGCTAAGAACAGAAACTGGCATCCTGATTGACCTTAATGTGGACGGAGAAAAATATTCAGAGTCTGTCCATGGTGGCTTTGACTGCGTTTCGTGTCACAAACAATTTAGCTCTAACCCTCACAGTCCTTCAAAGATTGCAACTGCCCCAAAGGATATCGCTTCACTTGCGAGCAAGCTTTCTCATAAGGCAAAGGTTGACCCTGTCGCACTTGCTGCGTGTTCTGAATGTCATGGTGATGTTTACAAATCGTGGATCGAAAGTGTGCACGGCAACAATATAATCCAAAAGAGAAGTGCAGATGGACCATCCTGCATCGACTGTCATGGCTCTCCTCATTACATAATGCCAAGAAATTCAGGAGCCTCCAGTGTTAATAAGGCAAATGTGGTCAAGACATGTGGAGAATGTCATGAAAAAGAAGATCTCGCCAATAAATATGGCTTTGGAACCCATATTTTAGAAAGATATTATGAGAGTTTCCATGGCAAGAAATATATCATCGGTCACCCTAATGCCCCTACATGTGTTGACTGCCACAAATACCACGATGTTAGGAATTGGGAAGACCCGAAGTCCCCTGTGGCACTGGAAAATCGTACAGAAACCTGTGGCAGATGTCATAAAGGCGCTACAAAGAAGTTTGTGACCGCAATCACTCACAAACCGATAGGCAAAGAAAATCCAGTACCGTATTATTTTGAGAAGGGTCTTATAATCCTTTTATTATCGGTATTTATATTCATCACCGGACATGTCATTCTCGAGGTTATTTCTGAAATCAGGGATAGGGTTTTAAGAAAAGAAGAAAAGGAGGGACACCATGAATAAAAAAATTACCGGTTATTATCAACGTTTTAATACTGTAGAGAGAATTCAACATGTGATTTTACTTACTACATTTCTCCTTCTTTCTTTTACAGGATGGGCTTTGAAATATCCTGAACAGACAGTACAGCACTCAAGCTGGCTTGTAAGGATTTGGGGTGGTGCAAAGAATGCTGGATTAGTTCACCGCATAGCAGGAATAACCATGCTCCTTGATTTTGTATGGCATGTAATATATTTAGGGTATATGCTTTCGACCGGAAAGATGAAGATTCGAAAAGAAACCACCATTATTCCTTTGCCAAAAGATGTGATAGATGCCGTTAAAAACATAATGTATTTTATAGGTTTAAGCAAAGAAAGGCCTCAATTCGGCAGATTCAGTTATATACATAAATTTGACTACTGGGCAGTATTCTGGGGAATGGGAATAATAGGATTATCAGGGTTATTCCTTGCGTTTCCTGTTCAGGCTTCATATATATTTCCGTCATGGAGTGTCAATTGGATATGGGAGGTAATCTCTATAATGCATAGTGATGAAGCCCTTCTTGCAATAGTGTTTATACTTTTCTGGCATTTTTACAATGAACATCTAAAATGGGGGAAATTCCCTATGAGCATGACATGGATAACAGGGAGGATCTCTATCGAAGATATGAAACACGAACATCCTCTTGAGTACGAACTCGAATTTGGTGGTAAAGGGGATAAAAAATGAGATGGGCTTTGCTTATCATAACCTTATGTTTTTTATTGCTTAGCTGCTCTCCTAAGAAATCAGAAAAAATGGCTGAAGAAAAAGTGCCAGAAAGGATAATATCGAGGGATGAGGCAATAGGTAGTCTTCCATGTTTTAAATGCCATTCATACCAGAAATTCTCAGGACCGTCTCAGAAGGGTATTTTCCCCCATCAAAGACATCTGGATGCTGGCTACCACTGTAACCAGTGCCACAGCCCGATAGGACATACCTCTATTGTTATAAACAGAGAGATATGTAGCAATTGCCATAATATTAAGTCCATCACATTCCAAAAGACTGCATTGCCTTCAAGATTCAACCATGAGTTACACTCAAGTCTATTTGGATGCAAGGAGTGCCATCCAAAGATATTCCTTATGGTCAAGGGCTCATCAAATATAACCATGAAGGACATTAACAGCGGTGCTTATTGTGGCGCCTGCCATAATGGTAAAAAGGCATTTTCCTCATCTGAATGTTCAAGATGTCATCAGATGAAAACATTTGAAAAAGACATTTTATATAAAGTAGATGGTATCGGCAATGTATTATTCAGCCATAAGTTTCATACAACGATTTATTCCTGCGATTCTTGCCATCCAAAACTCTTCGAAATGAAAAGGTCTCAGGGAAAAATGAAGATGGATGATATGTATCAGGGAAAGACATGTGGTGCCTGCCACAATGGAAACATAGCAACATCAGTTACTGAATGCGGAAAGTGCCATAAGGGATAAAAAAAGGGTTAGGGTTAAGGCAGCTTCTAACTTAACCTTAACCTTACTTTTTATCTCTCCTTCATAAGAGACTTAAATATCCTTGCTATCATTACACTGAACACACCACCCACAAAAGAACCAAAGGCACCTATTATGCCAACAACTATTATGACACCCAAAATTACTATAAGGCTATCAGGAGAATAGCTCGTATTAAAGATGCGATTAAGGTCATTCGCTACTGCCTCACCCCATCCACCACCAAGGGTCTTACCGAGGACAAGGTCCATGCTCAGGGCAACCGCTATGCCTAATATCCCTCCCAAAACAACCCCGATATAAAACGCCCTTCTCACTATTCCTCTATATTATATTTTTTGAATTTCCTGTAAAGGGTTGCAAGGTCTATCCCGAGTGCCTTTGCTGTCTCCTCTTTGTTTCTATTATGAGCCTCATAAAGTCTCATCAAAAGGTTTTTCTCATAATCGCTTATATATGCCTTAAGGGTATAAGAATGCAGGATGCTGTTCTCTTTCTTTCTGAACTTTTCTGGTAGATCTTCTGGCATTATATAATCTCCGCTTGAAAGCACAACCGCCCTCTCTATTACATTTCCCAGTTCCCTGACATTGCCAGGCCATGGATATTCCAGTAGCATAGAAAGTGCCTTTTTATCTATTCCCTTGATATTCTTCTTGTGTTCTGATGAAAATTTATCAATAAAATGTCTTACAAGCATTTCTATATCATCTCTTCTTTCCCTTAATGGTGGTATCTTTATCTCAATGACATTCAATCTCCAGTAAAGGTCTTCCCTGAACTTACCTTCCCTGATTTTACTCTCTATGTCAACATTGGTAGCTGATATTATCCTTACATCAACTATTCTGGGCTTTGTTTCTCCGAGGGGATAAACCTCTCCTGTTTCAAGGACCTTCAGGAGTTTTGCCTGAAGATTTACAGGCATATCTCCTATCTCATCTAAAAACAATGTTCCTTCGTGAGCAAGAGGGATGAGCCCCAATCTATCAGACACAGCACCCGTGAAGGCTCCTTTTTTATATCCAAAGAGTTCTGACTCTAAAAGCCCTTCAGGGATGGCAGAGCAGTTGATAGATATAAAAGGTTTATCTCTCCTTGGACTGTTGCAATGGATGAGTTCAGCCAGAAGCCCTTTTCCTGTACCGCTTTCTCCTAATATCAAGATATTGCTCTTTGTCGGGATCACCTTTTCCAGTGTCTCCAAGATATTCATCATTGCCTCTGAGTTGGCAACAAATTCCTTGCATGCCATCCTCTGACTTATCTGCTGTTTTAGTGCAATGTTTTCTTGTATGATTTTTCTCTGCTCAATGACCTTCCTAACAATAAGCTTTATCTCTTCGTTAAGAAATGGCTTTGAAATGTAATCCGCAGCACCCTTTTTCATAGCCTCAACAGCAGACTCTATGGATGCAAATGCGGTCATCATTATCACCTGACAGTCGGGATTTGTCTCCTTTGCCATTTTTAGGACATCCATTCCATCAACTTTGCCCATTTTAAGGTCAGTTAAAACGACATCAAAACCTTCCTGTTTCAGCCTTTCTAATGCATCCTCTCCTGAGTTCACAGAGGTTACTGAATAGCCTTCTTTTTTAAGAAGGAATTCTAATGCCTTGCAAATATCAGGTTCATCATCCACTACTAATATCTTTGGCTTCATCTTTTATAAGTTGTTTGAGGGTATTGTTATTGTAAATAATGTGCCCTTCCCTAACTCACTATCAACAGAAATGGCACCCTGCATCTTTTTTATTATATTGTAGCTTACAGCAAGCCCGAGACCTGTCCCCTTTTCTTTCGTTGTATAAAAGGGATCAAATATCCTTGTCAGATCCTCCTGAGCTATGCCTGTACCAGTGTCCTCAAATTGTATTACAACATAGCCACCGATAAACATACTTCTTACAGTAAGTTTTCCACCGTTTGGCATGGCATCTATCGCATTAAGTACAAGGTTTACAAATACCTGAGACAATTGATTACAGTCAGCCATTATATTAGGGACAGCAGGAGAAAGCTCTTTAATTATCTCTATATTTTTTGACTTTTTATCATACTGAATAAGCTTAATGGATGATTCAATAATATCATTCACCTGGCATTCCTTCAGTTCTCCTGCTGGCATCTTTGTAAATCCAGAAAGCTGTTTTAGTATTTCCGAAATCCTGTGAATATGAAAATGTATTGTTTCCAAACTTTCTTTCTTGAAAGGGTCTTCCTCTATCTCTCTAAGTATCTGGACAAAGGAAAATACTGACGTAAGTGGGTTGCCAATCTCATGAGCTATACCAGCTGCAAGCCTTCCAATTGACGCAAGCTTTTCTGCATGAATAATCTGCTCCTCCATCTTTTTCATCTCGGTAACATCCTGTATAAGTCTTATGTGCCCATGAATCTCGCCATCCTCTCCTTTTATAGGGGCTGTTGTAACCTGAAAATATTTATTTTTCTGGTTAAATAAATTTGATACTATTATGGTATCAATGCTCTCTGCAGAGTATTCTCCTGAAATATTACAATCAGCACATATTTCCTCACATGTCTTGCCGATAACATCCATACCTGCCATTTCTTTAAGCTTTTCATTAGCCCACTGTATCTTCCCCTGTCTGTCAATTAATACAATTCCGCCTCCTATGGCACTGACAATTGTATGGAGTTTTTCTTTTTCATTAGCGAGTTCAGCAGTCCTCTCATTGACCCTTTCCTCAAGTTCTATTGCATATCTTTCGAGCTCTTCTTTTCTCCTTGCAACGGCCTCTGCCTTGATTCTCTTTTTGTTGAAAACTATTAAGGCTACCGATATAAGGCTCGTTGTTAGAAAGATCGAAATTATCAGGTATGAATAGAGCTCCATACTCTTTCTGGTCGTCCCTGTTATCTCTGAATATGGGGCAGATATAGCAAATACCCATGAGAGGATATCCACATTTACATTAGAATACGCCACTATCTTGTCCTCTCCAGAAGGTGCGATGTGTCTGCGGTAATTTACTGTCTTGCCCTCTATTATCCGTTTTTCGAGTTCAAAATTGACATGGCATTTAAGGCATCTTGAATTCTCCTCATATATATTGCCACCAACCATTTCGGGCTGAGTCGGGTGATAAAGAAGCGTGCCATTTGTATCCATTATCCACACATACCCCTTGCTGCCTGACTTTAATTTGTCAATAAAGTTTTCTACTAATCCTGAAATCGGAACGGAAAACATGAGGATATATCGCAATCTATCCCTTTTATATACTGGCGCTGCAATTACCGCACAGGTGCTTGTTCCGAATACCCTTGCACCAAAATTCTCAAAGTTCAGGTCAATAATTTTTGCAGCATTCATTCTTACCACATCCTCATCTCCATAAAAAAACAAGACCTCTCTGTCCTCATTCAACAGACCAACATTAACATTGGATAAGCCTTCATGCCTTAATTCCTCATCCATTAATTCCCTGAAGGTCCTTTCATTCAATTTATTTTCTTCAGAAAATTCAAGAGATAACTCTAATGCCTCTTCCCTTAGAAGCTGTATATAACTCCTCGTATTGTCACTAACATAAGAAGACAAAAGGAACTGTTGTTTGTTGAACTGCTCAGCTATTTCCATCTCGAGGGATTGCTGGAAAAAGACATTTAATGTTATAAGTGCAGAAACAACAACCACAAGGATGCTTACTATTAATAGATAGCTCTTCATTACTATTTATGATACCAGAAAAAAAGGGATTTATAAACCTTAAAACTGCCTAAATGGTATCAGCTTTGCGTATGCCTCAGCAATAACTGTATTATCTGATTTCCTGATCATACTGGAATGAGCCTCGATAAGCCTCGAACCCTTCCTTATAACCTCTCCCTCTGCCAATACAACCTCATCAGGTCTTAGGGGCTCTTTAAACCTGATACTCAACTCAGCGGTAACAGCAACAATACCTTCAGCTATTGCTGCCTGTATCATGACTTCATCGAGGACTGTAGTTATTATGCCTCCATGAATTATATCCCTGTATCCCTGAAATCTCTTTGAAGGTATAAACTCTGTTGAAAGCCTGCCATTAGAATATTTAAATGACAGATGTAAACCTTGTTGATTCTCTTTTCCGCAAGCAAAACAATAATTATCGTCTTCAAGTTTAATCATTTCATCTGCATTCGTGAAAGATAATGACTCAAGGTCACTGTTCACTACTTTATTTATTCATCATCTCCAGAAACTCTTTATTGTTTTTTGTACCCTTTAACTTGCTCAAGAGAAACTCCATGCTTTCTACAGTGCTCAGTGGATTAAGCACCTTTCTGAGAATCCACATCTTATTTAAAACATCAGGAGAAACAAGGAGTTCCTCTTTCCTTGTGCCTGACGAATTTATGTCTATGCTCGGGAATATCCTCTTGTCCACAAGCTTGCGGTCGAGGTGAAGTTCCATATTGCCCGTTCCCTTAAACTCCTCAAAAATTACATCATCCATCCTGCTACCTGTGTCTATAAGTGCTGTCGCAATTATCGTTAGGCTTCCTCCCTCTTCAATGTTTCTCGCAGTACCAAAAAATCTCTTTGGCCTCTGCAGGGCGCTTGCCTCAAGACCGCCTGAGAGAACCTTCCCACTCGTTGGAGTTATTGTATTATATGCCCTTGCAAGCCTCGTGATACTATCAAGTAAAATGACCACATCCTTTTTGGTTTCCACAAGTCTCTTTGCCCTCTCTATTGCCATTTCGGATACCTGACAATGTCTCTGGGGCGGCTCATCGAATGTAGAGCTTATAATCTCTGCGGTACTAACCTGCCTTTTCCAGTCAGTAACCTCTTCTGGTCTCTCATCTATCAGGAGGATTATTAGATGAATCTCTTTGTGGTTCTTTTTTATTGCCTTTGCAATAGACTGAAGCAGCATGGTCTTACCCGTCCTCGGAGCTGCCACGATGAGTCCACGCTGACCTTTTCCAATAGGTGTTATAAGATCCATCACCCGCATCGAGTAATCTTCAGAACTATATTCCAGATTAATCTTTTCTGTTGGATAATAAGGAGTTAAATTATCAAATAACGGACGGCCAACATTGTCCTCAGGGGTCTCTCCGTTTATGGTCTCGACCTTCAAAAGGGCAAAATACCTTTCACTCTCTTTTGGCGGTCTAATCTGTCCTGATATAAAATCTCCTGTCCTTAAAGAAAATCTCCTTATCTGAGAAGGAGAGACATATATGTCATCTGGAGATGGCAGATAGCTGTAATCAGGCGAGCGGAGGAATCCAAATCCATCAGGCAGTATCTCCAGAACTCCTGAACCATAAACACTGCCCGCCTTTTCAGCCTGCGCCTTAAGGATTGCAAAAATCAATTCCTGCTTCCTCATGCCTGTTGCGCCTTCAACATTGAGACCCTTTGCTATATCGCTGAGGGCATCGATATTTTTTTCCTTCAGTTCTGAAATTGAAATGTTTTCCATATGTCTTTCTACCTCTTTTAAAATATTGTGATTTAAATTAAAACTCTGGTTAAATTTTCTAAAATTTACTTATCATTCGGATATTTACGGTTAGCGCTGCGAATTCTTATGCCCTGAATTTCTGTTATTTTATCTGACATCCCTTAAAGGAGGGAAAAACAGACCTACCTGATATTTATAATACACAAGGTTAGTCTCTTTGTCAATAAAAATGGTAAGCATCTTTTTTACCGTGATGAAATTCAGGCTGCATATTGTGTAAGTTCTTTTCGACCTTTTTGCCAGTATGTATCACCTATCCTGATCCAGTGTCCGCGAGCCGTGTTCTGTTTTCTGTGAAAGAAGTAGCGTGAAGCGTTGAGCGTTATAGCGTAAAAAACGTGTCACGGGAAACGGAATACGATTCACGGAATGAAGGTGAGCCTATTTTATTTTTCCATCACGAAATTAGGGATGCTTCCTATTAATCATGAGAGCTTGACAAAAGCCCTGTGAGTAAGATAATTTATATTTTGCTCTTTGAAAAGTCTTTCTATTTTAGTCTAATACGGAGTCTGATAAATATATCTTGACTTCGGGCCTATAGCTCAGTTGGTTAGAGCGCACCCCTGATAAGGGTGAGGTCATTGGTTCGACTCCAATTAGGCCCATTGTTAGATTTGTGGATTGTAGATTTAAAATCAGATAAAATAGTAAAATAGTTTTCAGGTTTTTCAAATCCTTCATCCCTTTTTGATTGAAAGGGGAAAATGTGAGGCGAGCATGAGGGGGTGTAGCTCAGTTGGGAGAGCGCCTGCTTTGCAAGCAGGAGGTCATCGGTTCGATCCCGTTCACCTCCACCATTTTTTGAAATTTCGGTGCCTTGCGTTTTTTAGCAAGTTTGTGTTATTTTAATCTTAGAAGATGAGTTTCCGGTGGCTATGCCGGAGGGGCAACACCCGTTCCCATTCCGAACACGGAAGTTAAGCCCTCCAGGGCCGATGATACTATGACCGCGAGGTCATGGGAAAGTAGGACGCCGCCGGAGTAATTAGATATAAAAGGGGGTTCAGCAAAACTGAGCCCCCCTTTTTATTTTAAACGGTTAAAAGACGGTTATTTCGTAATTTTCCTGATGAAGTTCGTTATCTTTTTTAATAATAACTTTGATATTCAACAGGTTTTCTATGTCTTCCAATCCCTGCCTTTCTTCATCAGAAAGCAGGTCAGCTACTAATGGATTAGCCTTTATTACTACTGTCTTTCCAAGGATGGGCTTCATCTTCTTAAGTCTTCTGAATATCTCGTATGCAACTGTCCTTGCAGATTTCACAAACCCCTTCCCCTCACAATATGGGCATGGCTCACACAGCACCCTTCCGAGGCTTTCCCTTACCCGCTTTCTCGTCATCTGGATGATGCCTAATTCTGTTATATTATAAATAGTATTCTTTGCCCTGTCTCTTTTCATCGCATCAACAAATGCACTGAAAACCCTCTCTCTGTTTTCATGCCTTTCCATGTCAATAAAGTCTATTACTATAATGCCACCGAGGTTTCTTAACCTTATCTGATACGCAATCTCCTTTACTGCCTCAAGATTGGTTTTTAATATAGTGTCTTCAAGGCTTTCCTTGCCAACGAACTTTCCTGTATTTACATCTATGACTGTCATAGCCTCTGTCTGATCTATTACGATATAGCCCCCTGATTTAAGCCATACCTTTCTACCCAATGCCCTCGAGATATCGAGTTCTAAGCCGAATGCATCAAATATCGGCTCACTCCCTGTGTAAAGTTCGATCTTCTCACCGAGCCTCGGAAAATAAGCATTCGCAAACTCCTTAAGCCTCTCAAATTCTTCCTGTGAATCTATGATAAGCCTCTCGACATCCTGTCCCATAAAGTCCCTGACACTTCTGACGACAAGGTCAAGGTCACTGTAAAGAAGACATGGCGGAGCCACTCTCTCCTTTTTGCCCTTTATGCTCTCCCACAGGAGCATTAAAAAATCGAGGTCATGCCTTATCTCTTCAACAGAGGCATCTTCGCTTGCTGTCCTCATTATTAGCCCAAAGCCCTTTGGTTTTATCTCTGAAGCGATATTCTTTAGAGCAAGACGCACATCCTCATTTTCTATTCTCCTTGAAACCCCGATGTGTTCAACATTAGGCATAAGGACAACATATCTTCCAGGGATTGTAATATACGAAGTCACCCTTGCACCCTTTGTACCTATAGGGTCTTTGGATACCTGAACTATAATCTCCTGACCCTCCTGTATCAGTTCTTCTATGGAAAGTGATTCTATATGGGAATGCTTTGTAAAGAGATTAAAGGCTTCTACTTCGTTTTCTAAAAATTCTGCACAACATCCCTCAATATCAGTCATTATATCGGCAACATACAAAAAAGCAGCCTTTTCAAGCCCTATATCAACGAATGCTGACTGCATCCCTGGTAGTATCTTTATAACCCTTCCTTTATAGATATTGCCGACCAGACTTGCGCCCTTTTTTCTCTCTATATAAAGCTCAACTACCTGGCCATTCTCAAGAAGGGCTACCCTACTCTCTTCCCTCGATGCATTTATCACGAGTTCACTACTCATAGAGGTTCAACCCATTCACCATCTTCAGATTTTCTGCCGTAAACAGCAGTCCTCGTAATATTAAATTCTTTAATATCAGCTCCAAACAAGGCATTTATGCACTCACTAATCCTTGCATTAATATCTTCAGTATCTTTAACAACCAATAATGCAAAACAGCCATCTCTGTTGTCAAATATTTTAATATCCTCTATACATTGTGAGATATCTATGTCCTTACCATTGCGATTAACGACCAGAGGAAATCCTTCCTTCCATTTCAACAAATTAAGAGATAATTTACCATATTTCTCTATATTTTGTTCTATGCCCTCTATCTTATACTCATATCTTTTAATAAAGCTGCTTAAGGAAACCGCATCGCTCGACACCTCCACCATCTTTTTTATCGTGATTCCATCAGGCATGGTCCTGTTTAATCTATCCAGATAGAATCCTGTATCAAATGGTGCAAAAACCTCCATATCAAAATATTCCCTTTCTCCTGAAAGCCCTACATTGAGGGGTGGTCCGAATGATACCAGCGGGGTCTGATGAAATCCCTTTGAAAAAACAAGAGGCACACGTGCCCTTCTCAGTCCACGAATTATGGCTGATACGAGTTCAAGGTGAGAGAGAAAACGGAGAGTCCCACCTTTTGAGAACTGGACACGGATCTTTGTCTCTTTGTGATTTTGAGATATCAATCTATTAGAATCTATAGTGACAATATTATGGCTCTTAATTGTCACATTTGTATCAGGACACTTCGTTTCCAACCCTTTGCATTTCAGACCGCAGGCAACACATGTCTTCCTACAGTCTGTGGTCTTCTTGCCGGATAATGCAAGTTCGTATTCATTAAGCAGAAAGTCTTTTTTGATGCCTATGTCTATATTGTCCCATGGCAGCTCATCATCTGTTTTGAATATCCTTTGCGCATAGAGAGAGCCATCCACTCCTGTCTTATCCATTGCATCGACCCATTTATCAAAATCAAAGACCTCCGACCATCCATCGAGCCTGCAACCTGACCGCCATGCTGCCTTTATAAGTGTTGACAATTCTTTATCTCCCCTCGCAAAGACAGCCTCAAGAAAGCTCATACCCTCATCATGCCCCTTATACTTGAACTTCTTGCTTGCAAACACATCTTTTAAATATTTCAACTTTTTTCTCATCTCATCAGGGCTTATCTGTCCGAACCACTGGAAAGGGGTGTGTGGCTTAGGGACAAAAGGAGAAATGGTTATCCCAATATTAACAAATCTTCCTGTATTTCTCTTGGCTATCTTCAATGCCTTCATAGCCATAGAAACAATACCTTCTATATCCTCATCCCTTTCTGTCGGAAGTCCGATCATAAAATAAAGCTTAAGATTGAGCCATCCATCATCAAAGATAGACCTCAATGCCTTTTCATAATCTTCTTCACTGAAGTCCTTGTTTATAACATCCCTCAGCCTCTGTGTGGCTGCTTCTGGAGCTATGGTAAAGCCCGATGTTCCAGTGCGTCTTATCTGTTTTAATATATCTTTATTAATTGCCCCAACCCTCAAAGAAGGCAGGGAAAGAACAACCCTCGAGTCTCTGAACCTCTCGTTAAAACCCTTCACTGTTGAAAGCAGACAGGAATAATCCCCTGCACTCAATGATGTAAATGATACCTCCTCATAGCCTGTATTCTTTAATGACTCCTCTGCAATCTCCAGAATCCTCTCAGGGCTTCTCTCCCTTAAAGGTCTGTAGATCATCCCTGCCTGACAGAACCTGCATCCCATCTGGCAGCCTCTCGAAACCTCTATATTAATCCTGTCGTGGATTATAGATGTATAAGGAAGCACGGGCTTTACAGGATAAGGTGCACTATCAAGGTCTTTGACAAATCTCCTCTTCACAATGTCTTTTCTGTTATGCACCAATGGCACATAGAAACCATCTAATTCCGAAATCTTCCTCAGAAGAAAGATCCTGTCTCTTTGTCCATTTATCTTCCACTCATAAAATAGATCAACAAGCTCTACCACTGCATCTTCTCCTTCTCCGATTAAGAATACATCGATAAATTCTGACATAGGTGCAGGATTTACAGTGCAGGGACCACCTGCAATAACAATAGGGGATGATTTTAAATTAAGCCTCTCTTCTGAGCCAACAGGCACTCCACCGAGGTCAAGCATATTTAGCACAGTGGTATAAGAGAGCTCATACTGAAGACTAAAACCCACGATATCAAACTCCTTCAAAGGGGTATTTGATTCGAGAGATGGAAGCAGGATATTATTTCTCCTTAAATGTTCTTCGAGATCTATCCATGGAGAAAAAAACCTTTCAGCACATGCATAAGGCAATCCGTTCACTATATCATAGATTATCTTTAGTCCGAGATGTGACATCCCAACCTCATAGACATCAGGAAAGCAGAGGGCAAACCTTACTCCTTTATCAAAATTAGAATTATATGAATTAATCTCCCTGCCAATATATCTACTCGGTTTTTTAAACAAGGATAGATTCATAATTAAAAATAACATTCGAGGCCTGTATTAGGCAAGAAATTTGCATTGAATGATTACTGCTTTCTAACTTGCATTGAAAAACTCGATGCATATAAGATAAAATATTTAAATTTTGCTTTGACATATATCTTATATGGTAAGATTCAGAATAAATATAAACAAAAGGTTTAAGATCCTTTCCTTATTTTTATCAGGCATTATCATCTTATTATTATTGCAGAACATAACACCTATAATTGCTGCTGAACTTGACTGCATATGGTGTCATGAAGATCTCACAAAGAGACAATATCTGCATGAAGCAGTCTCGATGGGGTGCAAGACATGCCACTCAGGTATTGACAGGAGGCATAAAAATACCAGTGGAATAAGAAGGGGGCTTTTTTCTAAGGAGCCTGAAATATGTCTTGGCTGCCACAGTGGTCCTGATTTTTCAAAAAAGGTGGTCCACTCTGTGATTAATTTGACAGGATGCACTGGTTGCCACGATCCCCATTCTTCTGATGAGAAAAGGCTACTGAAAAAACAGAGAGACACCTTATGCTTTATGTGCCATGAAGATGCTCAATTCAAAAGGAGTCTTGTCCATCTCCCAGTGCATATGGGATGCATGATATGCCATAATCCCCATTCAACGAACAACCGCTCAATCTTAATTGACAAAATGCCTGATTTATGCTTTGGGTGTCATGACAAATCAGATTTTAAAGGGAAAAATCTTCATAAACCTGTTGCTGACGGCAGATGTACAAGATGCCATAATCCTCATTCATCAAATAATATGGTGCTTTTGAGAAATGAACCTAATCGTCTCTGCTTAGAATGCCACCGGAGGGTTGCAAGAAAACCCCATGTAGTTGCAACATCTAATGGAGGGCATCCACTCGGCGGGCTTGCAAAATCAAGAATCAATGACCCTGCAAGACAAAACAGGCCTTTCTATTGCGGTAGCTGTCATAATCCCCACTCCTCTGACTCCATGATGCTATTTAGATTTAAGGCTCAGGTCCCAACCGATATCTGCGTTAACTGTCATAAATTTTAAAGAAATACTTTGAGCTCAGGCAGGAACGAAAAAGGGTGATTTCTTAAGTCCAGCCCCTTTTCTTAGGATTACCTGCGAAAAAACTCAGGGATTTCTCTTTAAAGATTAAATAACTATTGATGGCAGCCAGGCATAGTGATGCAATTGGTCTTTAAATAACCTGTTGGGGCAGATGCCTTTGTAAAGCTGACTATCCTTAGAGAATTGTTATTGTAATTATAAGGAGCAGGGTCTCCTGCGTATCCAATAAGCCTTTGATTCTTGTATCCATGAGGCACTGATACATGACACACAACACACTGTACATTGTTATGATTTGCTGATGAGTGGACATTGTTCTTCCATCCCCCTGCATCATACAATGTATGGCAGTTTTTGCAGAAAAGGTTCACATCACTGCCATCTGATGGGCTTAAACTCCAGAGGGTCGCACCATCAGGTTTTGTAGGCCAGTACTGCCCCCTTCCCTTTAGCATAAATTTCCTGCTCGAACCATGAGGACCTTTTGCCCCTCCTGAATCTTCATTATCCGCACCGTGGCAGTCAGAACAATACATTGTCTGGTTACCTGTGCCTATCCATGGGAAAGACATCTGAGAGGGCGACAACGAACGTGGCATAAAAGAGCCGCTTTGGTTATTAAGGGGGGTCACAACAGGATGTGCTGAACCATTATTTGGATTAAATTCCCATGCCTGATCAGTTATATGAGAACCAGATGGTCCTATAATAGTTGATACAGGTGTAAATAGAGTGCCCAATCCATAGTAGGAGTGGCACTTAAAACATATCTGGTATTCATACTGACTACCATCTAAATATACGGGGGGCTTTCTAACCGTAAACATCCTTGGCTGACTCCATGAAGATGGCCATGATGGCTCAACCCCCCAAACATTCTTAATTGCCTCTGAGACCTCGTTGCCAGGGGATCTATGAACCGCACCTGACACGCCTATTGCATGAGGATTATGACAGTCATCGCACTCTGCATGCCTCCTGTCATATGATGGAGGATTTCCGAAATCAATACCACCCTCTGATGCCCCTTTTTCTTCAGCAGAGTGCCTGCCGGTGTATTCACGAACAGGGTGTCTGTAGTATTTATTTAGCTGACTCTTTATATCTTTACCCATTCTTCCGTCATGACACTCCTCACAGAGCTTTTCTTCCCTCTTAAATAGAAGGGAAGGAATGAGACCTGATACATCAGTTGCCCCATGGGCATTATGGCAATTGTGGCAGTCTCCTGTTCTCGGGCGCACAGGACCTGGCTTACCGGAGGGCCACTGCATCCTTTGACTCAAATAGTGAACAGAGTTATTATATTTATCCCTTCCCTGATACAATCCGTATCTGCCATAGCCCTGAACCCTGTTAGGTGCTAATTTCTCGTGACACTCATAACAGAAATCTATGGTCTTTACATCCCTTCCTGCTGCGTGGCAGTGTCCACAATGACCTGGTGGATAAGGACTTGAAGGATTAGGGAATGGTGACCCAGTAACTACAGAACGATTAGCATACTTACCGTGAGTGGTTGTTGAATAGATACTCTGTCTTGAGGCTTCTGAATTGTATATAAAAATGCCAGATCCAGTTATAAAAAAGAGGGCAATTATTGAAACAAAAAATTTTCTATTTCCGAAAAATCTCATATATATTCCCTCACTATCATGGCACAGGGTTGTGGCAGTTCAGGCACTCTGGGTCCGTACTGTCTGTATAATTCCATCTCATCATTTTTTCATAAGGAGATGCATGTGCCCTATGGCATGAAAGACACATTACCAGATCACCATTGGCTCCTGTCCTGACCGTCGTGGGGTCACCGCTATAATTATCCTCGGGTCTTGCTACAGGTGTTACCATATTATAGGTTCCTGCTTCGTATGAAGTAAGGCGATAATTAGAAGGATGAGAGAATGCAAAGCTCCCTGAAGGGTCATGATAATAACCATGGCATCTATAACAAAGATAACTTATTGACTCTTCTGCCTCTGTGCCAGAAAAACCATCGGCTCCCTTATACTCATTATGGCTCGAATTTGTGTTGTCAACCTCCCATCTACCATTTGATGGAGAATTATCTTCTACGCCTGTTACCCCCCTTAAAAATCTGAAGTCATTGGCAACACTGCTCTCGCCAGTCTTTGGAGTTGTATTGTGATGTGCATATTTCACTGCTACTACCTGATCCACAGGCTCACCAGAGCCGATCCGACCATGACACCCATATACACCAGAGCATGTCAGCTGACTCCCCATATCTGAACCCCCGGGTGGTGTAGTTCCATATGTCTGATCTATATTGCTGATTCCTAATACATTATGCCCCCGATCATCTCCAGAATAAGCGACATAATAAAAATTACCACCCGCAAGCCCATTCGCACCATAACTTGGTGCAGATGAATTATACACAATCGGAGATTGCGTAACAGAGTCAATCCATGTAGTTGAACCCGAAGCAGAGTGGCAACCTACACAGCTATACATAAGAGCCGCAGAGTATGGAATCTCGATAGGATTGTTTTGTTCATCTCTTGCCACCGGGCTCCCGCCTTCGCTATTGTGCATTGTATGGCATGTGCTACATGTACTTACTGAAATGTCTGCAGATGCACTCCTGAAAAAGATAAAGGCTAAAAGGCATAAAAAAAGAGAGGCTATTATCAACACACCGAATAATCTATTTTTAGCATACCTATTCAACTATTGCCCCGCTTCCCGCACTTTTTGCCGTAATGCAGTTTTTTTTTGCACTATTAATATAAGTGCAATAATTATACCAGATATTGAAGGCAGGAATACCACTGAATAAATATACTTATATCTTATGGCATT
>FWPV01001926.1_pt1 | contig 53391 bp, 37 predicted proteins | sample 2228371 | NCBI WGS metagenome assembly FWPV01 (sample SAMEA103939776, study PRJEB20133) | metagenome
GACCGGGACGGCGACACCAAGCTCCACCCCGCCCGAGAGCACGCCAACCATATCTCCAACGGCCACCTCGACCCCCGCGACAGAAACCCCGTTACCTACGGCCGTGGTGTTCCTACCGAGTTGCGGCGCATCGCCGTGATGGCCTCCGCCTCTATGAGCTACAGCGCGTGATCCTGTAGCGCCTTGCGCTGGGCCTTCTTGGCCAGCGACACATAGAGAGCGGTCGTGGCCAGATAGGCGTGCCCCAGGGTCTCCTGGACGGTCTTGAGATCGGTGCCCCGAGCGACATGGTGCGTGGCCATCGTGTGACGCAGGGAGTGGACGGCCGCGCCCTCGATCCCAGCCTCCCGTAGATAGCGGGCAACTGCCGCCTGGATAGCGCGCTTTCCCATGGGCGTCTTGAACTTCGTGACCCACAGGGCGTCGTGGCCGCAGTCAGGTCGCACCGCCCGGTAGGCCCGCAGAGCCTTGCACGCCTTGTAGTTGAGGGGAATTGTCTCCACCTCCCCGCCCTTGCGCCGGATGCGGGCGTAGCCGACGTTGTCCGGATCAGGTGTGGTCTTCGCCGGCAGCTCCAGGTCGCCCAGCGTCAGCCCGGCCAGCTCCGAGAGCCGCATCCCAGTCTGCAAGAAGACCTCCAAGGTCGCCGCGTCCCGCGGGTGGTGCGAGCAGGCGCGAAGCAGGTCCTTGTACTCTCGCTCTGTTAGATAGCGCGGCTCGCGCTTCGGCTGTCGGGGGAGGGGGAGACGCGCGGCGACGTCCGTCTCTAGGACAGCCTGCCGCTCCAGGAAGGCGAAGAACGCCTTGATGGACTGGGTCTTGCGCCGGCGCGTGGCCGGGGTGTAGCCGCGGCCGTCCATCTCCGCCTGGTACGCCTCCAAGGGGGTGTCAAGCGTCGGCCATTATTCCCCACCCACCGTCGGCCAAAGTACCCAACGCTCCGTCGGCGAAAGTCCCCACCCGTCGACCCCGTGAGCGGGATCGCGCCAGCGTCGGCGGGTGTCCCCGTCGATGCGGAGTCGTGGTGGCCCCCGCCGAGACAGCCACAGCTCTCCCAAGCGGCGATCCAGTGACGAGTTGCGGTCAATCGGTGGCGACTTGGTGGAGAGCCACCTCCTTTCCATCAGCAGTCCGAGCCAGGCGGTAGCTGCGGCCGGTAATGGCCACCACGTGTGCCCGGTCGGACAGGCGGTCCAGTGCAGCGCTCGCGAGCAGCGCGTTGCCGAACAGCTTTGACCATTCCCCCGGTGCGCGGTTGCTGGTCAAGGGGATGCTGCGGCGCTCATAGCGCTGCTCAATGACGCCGTACAGGTCCTCGGGCCCTGACGGTGGCAATGCCTTCAGTCCGAAGTCGTCGAGGACCAGCAGGTCCGGTTTGAGGTAGGTGTTCAGCCGCCGCTCGTAGCTGCCGTCGGCACGCCCAGCGTGGATCTGGCTCAGCATCCGGTTGGCGGTCACGAATCGCACGTCGAAGCCCCGGCGTGCCGCCTCATGCGCCAGACCCTGCGCCAAGTGACTCTTGCCGACGCCGGTTTGCCCGACGATCAGGCAATTGCGCCGCTGGCGGATGAACTCGGAGGTGGCCAGGTCGTAGACCTGCTGCCGGTTGACCGCGGGGTTGAAGTCGAAGTCGAAGCTCTCCAAGGTCTTGGTCGTGTTGAGCAATCCCCGGCGGATACGCAGGTCCAGTTGCTTGGCGCCCCGCCGCTCCACCTCGTCCTGCAGCAACCGGCTCAGGAACTCGATGTAGGTCCACTTGTCCTTCACCGCCTGCTCGTTGCGCACCTCCAGGCTGTCAAGGATACCGCTCAAGCGCAGCCGCTTGAGGTGCGGCGAAAGCTCGTGGGCCATGGTCATGGCGCACCTCCCAGCAGCGCCGAGGCGTATTCGGCAGCCTGGCGGGCGAAGGCGAAACGACCCTGGTGGTAAGTCGGCGCCGGCGCAAGCGGCGCCACGGCGACCTTGTCCAGGTCGTTGGCCAGGATGTTCTTGATGGTCGCATACTTGGCATCGTCGAACGCCAGGGCGCGCTCACAGGCGTGCTCCAGCCGTTCGGCGGAATACCGCTCGGCCAGGGCCAGGACCCGGCGGGGAGCCGGAGCATTGGCGGATCGCGGCCAGCACAAACCAACACCCACCCGCCCACAAGGGGATTGACGACAGAAAGACGACAAGTCGACGACAATCCGCACGCCCCGCCTGCGTCGCGGCCGCACCGCGGCCGCCTGACGAGAGCCCGCGCTATCCTCAACCCCGCACCTCACAGCGCGAACTGCGCGCTGTTCCACCCCGGCCGCCGCAGGCGGCTTGCCGCCGAGGCGGCCGTCCGGTTCTCCGACCGCTCGGCAGGCCCCCAGACCCCCAAGAGAGACCGGTCAGCGGCCGTTTGGCCCGCACCCGCTAAACCAGGAAAGAATTTTCTTGCCTTCCGCCGCCCTTCCATGCAACGATAAGCTGTTGCGGGCGGCGCGGGGCCGGCCAGCCGCCCCGCGACCCAGTCGGCGGGCGATCGTAGCGCGTCAGTCGCGGTCCTGGCCACCCCAGCGGTGGCCACACGCTGTCACCTCGATCCCTTCCGTGCTCGTCCGCTTCGCCTATCCGGTTCCACGAGGAGGCCAAGGTCAAGCCCGGGCACGGTGAGGGCTCGGTCCGCAAGCGCATCAGGGCGGACGGCAGCGTCTTCTGGGAGGCGCGGGTCAGAATCAACCGCCTCCAACACAGCTTCTATGGCCGGACCAAGTCGGAAGCCGTCGAAAGGGCGCGCGCTGCACGGGCAGATGCCGACCGGGGCATCTCGAGCCCGCGTAGCGCCATCACCGTAGAGCAGTACCTCAACCAGTGGCTCGAAGCGGTAAGGCCCACCGTCAGGTCGCGCACCTTCTCCGCGTACCGCGGGCACTGCAGGAACTACATCGTGCCGGCGATCGGGCGCGTCCGGCTGCACGCGCTGACCCCAGGACAGGTCCAGACACTTCTGGCCACTGTAGTCGCCAAAGGCCGCACCGAGGCCACCGCCCACCGCGTGCGGGCGACCCTCTCGGCCGCGCTCCACGCCGCCCAGCGCGACTACGGCCTGGCGCGCAACGCCGCGGCCCTGGCGCGCCTGCCGAAGACGGACCGGCCCCCGTTCGCTCCCGAGGTGGTCAGCCCGTCCGAGGCCCGCGCCATCGTAGCCGCGTTCAGGGGATCGCGGCTCGAGGCCCTGGTCCTGTTCTCGATCGCGACCGGGCTACGGCAGGGCGAGCTCCTCGCCCGCCGCTGGAGGGACATCGACCTTGCGCACGGCACCGTTACCATCCGGCGCGCCGTCGACATACAAGAAGGCAGGCGGGTCCTGGCGCGTCCCAAGTCCGCAAAGGCGCAGCGCGTCCTGCAGCTACCAGCGCTCGCCCTTCACGCGCTTGAGCTTGCGCGCCTCCAGGCCGCCGAAGACCCCGCCCTTGCCGGCCCCGCGTGGCAAGACCTCGACCTCGTGTTCCCCGGCCCCACCGGAGGCCTGCGCGATGGCGCCGCTGTGTCCCGGAACTTCCGAGCCAAACTTAGAACGAACGGACTGCGGCCCATCCGCTGGCACGCTCTGCGGCGCGTGTTCGCCGCCCTACTCCAGGATCAGGGCATACCCTTGGAGCGGATCCGGGACCTGCTCGGCCACTCCGAGCTGCGCGTCACCGAGTCGTACGCCTACACCATGCCCGAGACCCTCCGTCGCGACATGGCCGCCATCGACGACGCGCTCACACGCAATGAGGGTACAATGAGGGTACGGGCCAAGTGGCGGTAGAAACGCGAAGCCCGGAACATGGCGTCGTTCCGGGCTTCTCTCTGGACCCGACGGTGGGACTCGAACCCACAACCAATGGATTAAGAGTCCACTGCTCTGCCAGTTGAGCTACGTCGGGAGGCCATTCTATTCTATGCGTCTGGCTCGGCACGGTCAAGCAGTCTCGGGCGGCCCGCTCGTGGCAGGCTCCTGGTGGTGCCGCCGGTGTGAGCCAGAGCGGGGCGGTTCGAGCTCGGCCGCTGGCGATGCGTCGCTGAGGGCCACGAACTGCCGGTAGACCAACAGATTGCATCGCTTGCCCGGCGCTGCCCGGCAGTCCGCCTGCAGCAGACGCCGACGGCGCTCTCTGGATTACGGTGCCGCGTGGTCCGCCCACCACTTGACGAGCGACGCGCTCGGCCTAGCATGGCACGCTGGCAATCGTGCCTTGCGACAGCGCCCTCGGGCATCCCCTTGGGCCTGCCAGGCTTAGCCGGAGCGGGAAAAGTCATGCCTGAGCCGAAGCCCGACACAGAACCTGAGCTCTCGGCGGCGAGCGTCGCCGAGTCGATTCTGGCGGCGACATTGCCCGCGCCCTCGCCCCATGCGGCGGCCTCTGATCCGGGGGCCGACAGACAGCGGTCGGACAGCTGGCTCCGCCGACTGATCCGCTTCTTGGATCCGGCCGAGCCGGGCTGCCTGCGGCGCATCGCGCGGCTCCTGGTGGCCGCCTTCGTCCTATCGGGCTGTCTGGCGTGCAGCGGTGCGCTCGTGTTCGCCCGCTCGGAGATGGGTCGCTACCTGGTAGCGTTCCTGCTCTACCACAACTGGCTCAACGAGCCTTGTGTGGAGCAGGCCGATCAGCTCATCCGGGACTATCCGACCTCGAACTGGCACTACTATCGGCTGAAGGCGGCCTGCCTGCGGCGTCTGGGCCGTTTTGAGGAGAGCCTGGCGGTCTACGACGACGCCATCCGCGCCTTTCCCGACAACTGGTGGCCTTACAGCCATCGTTGCTACTACCGTGGCTTGCTGGACGATGCGCATGCCGTCCTGGCGGATTGCGACCGGTCAATTGAGTTGCAGCCGGACGATATGGTTGTGGCCCTGGACCGCCGGGCGATGGTCCGGACGCTTGTGGGTGACCGCGAAGGCGCGATCGCCGACTTTGAGCAGGCCCTGGCGCTGAGCGAGCAGCGCGTCCGGGGAGCCTATTCGGCCGAACTGCGGGCGAAGCGCGAGGAGTGGCTCCGGGTTCTCCGCCAGGGTGGCAATCCGCTGACGGAAGAAGCCATCTGGGAGGATCTGGCGGCCTACGGTACGCCACGGCAGTAAGCCGGGTGAAGGCCCGGGGGCTAATTGCGGCTGGGAGCCCAACCACGACCCGACTTGCCTGGCCGGCCCAGGTCTCGTCCCGGTTCGTGGGACAACCCGGTGTCGCGGCGGGGTGCTATACTCCCGGAGAAGCGTCGCGGCAGAAAGGAAGGCAACGATGCCCAATCTGGGGCCCTTTGAGCTCTTGATCGTCCTGACGATCGTCGTCATCTTCTTCGGGGTCGGACGTCTGGGCGAGGTCGGTGGTGCCTTGGGCAAGGCCATCCGCGAATTCCGGAAAGCGGCCTCCGGCGAGGGCGAGAAGCCGTCTGAGAACGTCGAGGGCGGTTCAGCCTCTGGCGAGAAGCCTGAGTCTCAGGTCTGAGGGCGCGCATTTGACATCGCCCAGCCGCGGCCGTTGGCTTGCTGTTGAGCTGGCCTCGGAGTGTTCGGCTCTGGGCGATGTCTGACTACCCGCCTGGCACCGAGCGACTCTGGCTCCTCGCCGGCGATCACGACTCCGGTAGCCTGTCCGGCAGCTAGGGCACCGCCCCCGGACCGAAGAGCCGTTCTGCCACCTCCGCCAGGTCATCGGCCACGGGTGCCTCCAGTGTCAGCCGTTCCCCGGTGGACGGGTGGTCGATCTCCAGTTGCCAGGCGTGCAAGGCCAGGCGTCCGATATGGCGGTCGCGTCGGCCGTAGGTCCGGTCGCCGGCCACGGGGTGGCCAACAGCTGCCAGGTGGACACGGATCTGGTGTGTCCGCCCTGTCTGTGGCTCGAGGCGCAGCCAGCTGTAACCCCTGGTTGAAGCCAGGACGCGATAGACGGTCCGCGCGGCTCGCCCAGCGGCGATAGCCGCCATGCGCTGTCGGTGCTTCGGATCGCGGCCGACTGGAGCATCAATGACCCCGGCCGGCGGGCTCATCTCACCGCGCACCAGGGCCAGGTACACCTTGCGCACCGTGCGCTCGCGGAACTGGCGCTTCAGCGACTCGGCAGCGGCCGTTTCACGCGCCACCACAAGCACCCCTGAAGTCTCCCGGTCCAACCGATGAACGATGCCCGGTCTCGCGCCGGGGAACGCGACAAGGAGGTCGGGGAAGCGAGCGACCAGAAAGTTAGCCAGCGTATCGTGGACATGGCCAGGCGCGGGGTGAACAACCAGGCCAGCTGGCTTGTCGACGGCGATGATCGCCGGGTCGGCATAGAGCACCCTGAGCTGACCGCCTGGCGTTGGTGCCAACGGGGCCTCAGGCGGCCGTGGCGGCAACTCGAGGGCAATAGCATCTCCGGCCGCTAGGCGCTCACTGGGCATCGCTGGCCGGCCATTCCGCCAGGCGAGGCCGGCCCGGATCAGCCTTTGTATTTCGCTGCGCGATCGATCTGGCACCTGGCGGGCCAGGAACGCGTCCAGCCGCTCGCCGGCCGCCTCCGGCGGCACCACGATCTCCACGCGGCTGTGCCTACCGGCGGTCACGGTTGTGCTCCCGGGCCAGGCCTGGACGACCGGCCGCTGCCCACCACCCCTGCGCGGGCGACGGACCGACCCTGCCGGCCGTGAGGTCTGTGCCTACCAGCAGTCCAGCACTAATTGGCCGCCCGAGCAACGGTCTCACCGCGCGTCCGGTGGGGCAGGCCTGGCAGGTGGAGAAGCACCCGAGGTGGCCCGTTGGCCTCGTTCTTCGCGCCACATTCGCCAGACCAACAGCAGCACCCCCAATGAGATTGCGGTGTCGGCCACGTTGAAGACCGGCCAGAATTTCAGGTCGACAAAATCGATTACATGGCCTGCGGTCAGGCGATCGACCAGGTTGCCGAAGGCACCGCCAATCTGGAGACCGAGGGCGCAATCCAGGAGCCAGTCCTTGCGTGGGTGCTGGTGGCGGTAGAGGAGCAGCACAAACACGACCCCAAGTGCCACCAGGGCCAGAATCTCGCTGTGACCCTGAAGCAGGCCAAACGCGACACCGGTGTTGGTCACGTGGGTGAAGCTGAAGTATCGACCCACGGTCGTGTCGGCGCTCGGCCAGGACTGGCCAGGGGCCAGCGTTTGCAGCACAAGGCGTTTGGTGGCCTGATCGGCGGCCAAGACGGCCAGCGCCAGCCCGACCAGCCGGAGAGCGCCTGAATGGCGAAGCACGCCCGCGATTCTAGCCGCGGCCAGCCGTGCCTTACAAAGGACGTACTTCGTCAGGCGGCTGATCTCCGGTGGTGGCTGCCAGCTCCTGGCGCGCCCATGGCACGGCACGCGATCGATCCTCGCGCAGCCAGACGCCAGCGACCGGGTCCCAACCGTAGGTGCCCGCCTGCAAGCGTGCCAGGGCCGCGTCGATCTCTTGAAGCAAGAAGGCGCCGATGGTCCGAAGGTCGGTAGCCAGCTCCTCGGCGGTCAGGCTCACCGGACCGGACGGGACGTCGTGACCACCGGCAGCGGACGCTTGACCGGGGGAAGGGGCCTCAGCCGAGGCGGGCTCCGCGGCACCCTCGCCAGTCGGCTCAGGCCCGCTCAGAAGATCCAGGAGCCCCGCCTCCTCGAGTTCGTGCCGCAGCCTCTGACGCTCATGCATGAGGCGGCGCTCTTGAGCCTCCAGGAACTCGGCGTCATACGGCGCCTGAGCTGGCGGCGGGTTATCGCTCATCGGCCCTGCGTTCCGAGCCGGCGGCGGGTTATCGCTCATCGGCCCTACGTTCCGATCAGGTGGCGGGTTATCGCTCATCGGCCCTGCGTTCCGAGCGGGTGGCGGGCTATGGCTCATCGGCCGTGCGTTCCGATCAGGTGGCGGATTATCGCTCACTGGCCCTGAGTTCCGAGCGAGTGGCGGGCTAGGGCTCATCGGCTCTGCGTCCTGGCCAGGCTGCAATTCTGCTCCGTCCTGGACGTGTGTCAGAAACTTCCCCCACGGCGGCGCCTGGTATCGACCGGGCCACGGGCGGCGCGGCGGCAACGTCTGGTATCGACCGGGCCACGGGCGGCGCGGGCGCAACGCATGGCGACCCCGCGGCGGCCTCGTCGCGGGTTGCCGGTGCTATTCTATACCCGACATCGACATGCATCCCTTGACCCGTGCCCTGGCCTACCTGCGGCTTTACTGGCGCACGGCACTGGGCGCCTTGCTGGCGCTCTTGTTGTCCAGTGCCAGCGGGCTTCTCTTGCCGCGGGTTCTGCAGGCGGCCATCGATAGCGGCGTCGAGGCCCGCGACCTGGGGGCTGCGGCGCAGGCATCGCTGGCCATTCTGGCGGTGGCCGCAGTGAGAGGCCTGTTTGCCTTCCTTCAAGGCTATTGGTCGGAGGCCGCCAGCCAGCACGTGGCCTTCGACCTGCGCAACCTGATCTATGAGAAGCTACAGCGCCTCTCCTTCTCGTACCACGATCGGGCGCAAACCGGCCAGCTCATGACGCGGGTGACCAGCGATGTCGAGATCGTGCGCCAGTTCGTCGGGCTGGGCTTCTTGCAGCTGCTCTCGGCCCTGGTGTTGTTGCTCGGCAGCGTCGGCATCCTTTTGGCAATGAACTGGCGGCTAACGCCGGCCGCGCTGAGCACGGTGCTGGGCATCCTGGTGAGCCTCGGGGTGTTCGTGCGTCTTATCCAGCCGGCGTTCCGCCGGGCGCAGGCCAGGCTGGGCGCCCTGAACACGGTGCTGGAGGAGAACATCGCTGGGGCGCGGCTGGTTCGCGCCTTTGCCGCTGAGGATAGCCAGCGGCAGCGATTCCGGCAGGCCAACCAGGAGCTGCTGGAGGTCTGGCTGCGACTGGTGCGGGCCTTCTCGGCCAGCTTCCCGCTGGTGTTCCTCTTTGCCAACCTGGGAACACTGATTGTGTTCTGGCTGGGAGGAAACGCGGTAATCAAGGGCACCATGACGGTTGGCCAGCTTGTAGCCTTCAACACCTACCTGTCGATGCTTCTGATGCCCCTTTTCATCTTGGCCGGCGTGGCTGGTGGCATTTCGCGGGCCAGCGCTTCTGCCGCCCGCATCTTCGAGGTGATCGATGCGCCGCTGGAGGTGGTCGATCGGCCTGGGGCAGTTGAGCTGCCGCCGATCCGCGGCGAGGTGTGCTTCGAGGATGTCCATTTCCGTTACGCCGGGGCACAGACAGAGGTCCTGAAGGGGGTCTCCTTCACCGCCCTGCCTGGCCAGACAGTGGCCATTCTGGGGCGCACCGGGTCGGGCAAGAGCACCATCGTCAACCTGATTCCACGGTTCTACGACGTGACGGCTGGCCGCATCAAGATCGACGGCGACGATGTCCGGGACGTAACCCTCGACTCGTTGCGGCGCCAGATCGGAATCGTGCTGCAGGAGCCAAGGCTGCTCTCGGGCACCATCCGCGAGAACATCGCCTTCGGGCGGCCAGAGGCCACGATGGCCGAAATCGAGGCCGCCAGCCGCGCTGCCCAGGCGCACGATTTCATCGTGGGCTTTCCCGAAGGTTACGATACCCCGGTCGGCGAGCGCGGTGTGCGTCTGTCTGGCGGTCAGAAGCAGCGCATCGCGATTGCCCGGGCGCTCTTGGTCAACCCGCGCATCCTGATCCTCGATGACTCAACATCGGCCGTCGATGCGGGCACTGAACAACGCCTTCAAGAGGCGCTCCTGGTGTTGTTGGAGGGCCGGACGGCCTTTGTGATCGCTCAGCGAATCTCGACCGTGCTGCGAGCCGACAAGATCCTGGTGCTCGATGACGGGCGTGTCGCCGACCAGGGAACCCACGAAGAGCTGCTGGCCCGCAGTCCCCTCTATGCGGAGATCGTGTGTTCGCAGCTGGTCGGCGACGCTGTCTGGTGGCCCGGCGATGCCGCCCTCCTGTCTGAGCTGCCGGCCGGACCCTGCGCCGCGCTGCGCGGTGCCGACCCGCCTTCGTTGACGCTGGAAAGAGGGGAGGACAGGTAACTTGCACGGTGGCTTTGGAAGGTTAGCCGAACTGGCCGACATGGCGCCCGCCGCCCGACGCGGCGACGCGCTGCGCTCCTTGCTGGCCTACTTGCGGCCGCATCGCCAGGCTATAGCCCTGGCGCTCCTGGCCGTGGTTGCTGGCACGGCTGGCCAGGCGCTGGGGCCAGCGATCATTGGTCGGGCCGTCGACCGCCATTTGATCCCGGGAGCTGACGCTGGCGGCCTAGCGCGCTCCATGCTCTTGCTCTTGGCCGTCTACCTGGTAGGCTTCGTCGGCTTTGTGGGCCAGGTGGTGATCATCGGCACCATTGGCCAGCGCTTGCTGGCCCAGATGCGGCAAGACGTGTTCGACACCCTGCAGCGTCTGTCGCTCGACTACTATGAACGGCACAAGGCCGGCGATCTGATGAGTCGCCTGGTGAACGACATCGAGCTGATCGGCACCTTCTTGAGCCAGGGAGCCGCTCAGGCGCTCGGGGCCACCTTAGGGCTGCTGGCCATCGGTGCAGTGATGTTGGTCTCCAGCCTGCCGTTGGCCCTGGTGACGATGACCGTGGTGCCGGTGATGGTGGTCACCACGCGCTATTTCTCGCGCCTGAGCCGCGAGCGCTATCGACGCGCCCGAGAGGCCATCGGCGAAGTTTCGAGCAACTTGCAGGAGGACATCACCAGCATTCGCGAGGCCCAGGCATTCGCTCGTGCCGGCAGGAACATCGATCGCTTCAGCGCGGCCAATGCGGCCAACCGCGACGCCAACGTCAGCGCGGTAGCGGTGACGAGCGCGTTCATGCCGGCCGTGGATATGCTCAGCGCGGTGACGACGGTGATCGTGCTGCTGCTTGGCACCTGGCTCGCCGGCGCCGAACTCATCGCTGTCGGCACGGTCGTTGCCTTCCTGCTATGGATTGGCCAGTTCTTCCGGCCGATCCAACAGCTCTCGGCCCTGTACACCGTGGGCCAGGCAGCATTGGCCGCCGCAGAGCGAGTTTTCGAGTTGCTGCGCGAGGAGCCTACGGTCCGGGATGCCGATGGGGCAGTCGAGTTGCCCCGGCCGCAAGGTCGGATTGTGTTGGATGGGGTCTGGTTTGGCTACGACCCGGATCAGCCGGTGCTGAAGGGCATCGATTTGGTCATCGAACCTGGCACCACGATGGCCGTGGTCGGCCCTACTGGGGCGGGGAAAACCACCCTGGCGAACGTCTTAGCCCGCTTCTACGATGTCACGGCTGGCCGCGTGACGATCGACGGCTACGACGTGCGCACCGTCACCCAGGCGAGCCTGCGCCGGCACATGGGCATCGTGCCTCAGGATGCCTTCCTCTTCGGCGGTACGGTGGCCGACAACATCCGCTTCGGGCGACCGGAGGCCAGCCTGGCGGAAGTTGAGGCGGCTGCGCGGGCAGTGGGGGCCCACGAGTTCATTGCCCGCTTGCCGCAGCAGTATGAGACCGATCTCGGCGAGCGCGGTGGTCTCTTGAGCGCCGGCGAGCGACAGCTGATCGCCCTGGCCCGGGCGGCCCTGGTTGACCCGCGGATTCTCATCCTCGACGAGGCGACCTCAAGCGTCGACACCCGCACCGAAGTGGTGATCCAACGCGGCCTCGAGCAGCTCCTGGCCGACCGAACGAGCCTGGTCATTGCCCACCGCCTCTCGACGGTCCGTCGCGCCGACTGGATCGTTGTCCTGGATGACGGCCGCATTGTTGAGCAGGGGAGGCATGCCGATCTCCTGGCTCGCGGCGGGCTGTACGCCGCCCTGCACGCCACCCAGTTTGGCGCGCTGACGCAGGCGGTGCCCACCCCGGCAGCCGCTGGCCGGGCAGAGTCGCTGGCCGGCTAGCTCGCCGGCCGGGCAGAGTCGCTGGCCAGCCAGGCCGCCGGTCGGGCAGAGTCGCTGGCCGGGTAGCTCGCCGGCCGGGCAGAGTCACTGGCTAGCCGGGCCGCCGGCCGGCTCTCGCTTTGCCTGGCCAGCCTGACCCGCCTACGGGGCGCGCAAGGTAACTGCCTGCCCGGCAAATGGCAGGTGCGCCCAGGGCTCGAGCCCCGGTGGCCGGGTGGGGGTGGGCGTGGCGGTGCTCGTCCAGCGAGGATCGGGCGTCCGAGTCAGGGTGGCAGTGCGCGAGGCAGTCGCGGTGCGCGTAGCCGTAGGGCTGCGCACCGGCGTCGAGGTGGCTGTTGGCCGCAGGGTGCGGGTTGGGGAAGCACTAGGCGTTGGCGTCCAGGTCGGCGCGCCGCCCTGAATGGTCACCGGCTCGGCGGTCTGGAAGAGATTGCCGGTCCGGTCTCGGTAAGCCAGGGTGTAGGCATAGACCACCCCGGCGCCCAGCCCCTGGTCCTGGTAGTAGGTCTGTTCGAGTGGCAGATCGGCCAAAGCCCGGTATGTGCCACCCGCTTCAGCGCGCAGCAGTCGATAGCCAGCCAGTACAGTGGTATCGGTGATCACCTCCCGCCAGCGCAGCTCGACGCCGTCGTTGCCCAATGGTGCCGCTGTCAGTCCCTGGGGCGCATTAGCCGCTTCAGCATCCGAGGTCTCGGGCGCCTGCCTGGGCAGACCACCGGCCTGGTAGAGCACCTCATAGAAGACGGTGTTGCCTTTCAGGTAGTACTCCAGCCAGGCCGTCATGAGGCCCTTGATCCAGGGGAAGGGCGTGGCCCGTGGCCGCCCACAGAAGTCACCCACGTCGTCGCTGGGCGGCTCCTGGAAGTCGCCCGGATAAGCCTGGTTGAAGTAGTAGGCTGACTTGTGAGCGCTACCCGAGTTAAAGTACAGTTCCATCCAGGCCTGGCTGAAAGGGCACAGTATTCCGCCCTCGACGCGCCCGCCCAGGATAAGATATGGCACCCGCAGGCTCCGCGAGCCGCTGGCCGTAAAGGGCATCAGGTCAGGATGCAGCCCGACGATGGCCTTGAAGCGGGTATCGTTGAGGGTAGCCCGCATGGCGCTGGCGCCGTTGAAATGCGTACCCACGATAGCGATGCGGTCGGACGCCCGATCCCGCTCACTGGCCAGGACAGCGTCTAGCACGGCGACTGCTCGCAGGGCGTTATCCCCGGCATCGCTGGGGGCCACGAAGCCCATCCCCCGTGGCACCGCGACAATATAGCCCCAACTGGCAAGGTGTTCGCCGTGGCCGACGTGGTTGGCCGGGCCACCGGCCGAGCCGGACGGCAGCAGGATCACTACTGGCCTGCGTCCAGAGCCAGTTGGCACGTACAGGTCGATCGTGTAAGTCTCGTCGTCGTAGCTGTAAGGGATGCTGCGCGTGGCGAAGGGCTCCGGTCCACGCCTGGTGGGGTCCGGCGCCATCACTGCCCCGGGCTGGGCCGGCCTGGCAGTAGCTGAGCCGACAAGCCGCCCAGGCGCTGCCTTAGCCGTGATCACCACCAGGGCAATCGAGCCCGCCAGTACGATGCCCCGACCGTGGTAGCGATGCACCATGGTCCACCTCACCTGTCACAGCGGCACGCCATCAATCTTGGCCTCCAATTCTAGCTTCATGGCCTGTCCACGGTGCAGTGGCTCCTCGACCCTGGCCTGGGCCTAAGTCGTGGCCATCATGTGGGGCCAACCGCTCAGGCATCTCCAGCGGCCAGGCAATCCTTGACCACCCGGGGGCCTCCTTCTAGTATCCCGCTCGGAGCTGGCGATGAGTTTCCTTCCCCCGTGGTCCCCCAGGCGCCCGTTGCTGCTGGCGGGCCTGGCGGCCTTTGTGGCGCTAGAGGCCCTGGCTGGCTGGCCTGCGCAAGCGCGGCCCCTGCCGCAACCGACCGAGACGCCGAAGCTAACACCGATCACCGAAGAGCCCACCGAGCTGCCAACGCTCGAGCCAACCAGTCCGCCCACCATCGAGCCCTTCACGCCTACACCATTGCTCGAGTTGCCCACGCTGGCGCCAACAGCGACGCGGACGCGAGAGGCGGAGGAAGGCCCGCCGGTACCGACCGAGGAACCGACCGCCATTCCAGCCAGGCCAACCAGCACTCGTCGCCCGACCCGCACGCCGCGCTGGGAGGCGACCGTGGCGTCGACGCCCTTGCCGACGGGCGCGTTGCGTGTCTCGGTCGCTCTCCATCCGGCCGTGCCAGCGCCTGGTCAGCCCTGCCAGGTGCTCATCGATCTGTTGAACCGCAATACAGCGACGCTAAGCGATGTCACGCTCGACGTGACCGTGCCGCCTTTTGCCGGGCTGGCGGATGCCTCTGCGACCGCGGGTGAGGTGGCCCTCGTTGGGGCCGTCGCGCGTTGGTACCTGCCAAGCATTTCAGCAGGTTCGCAGGCTCGGCTGACCGTCGAGGCGATGATCATGCCAGCCACGGCTCGGAGCTTCGACGTGTGCGTGATGGTGCTGTCAAGCGGTGCGCCACTCGAGCACTGCTCGGACTTCGCCCTGGTGGCTGTCGAAGCTTCAACAGAAGGCGGCGTCGGAACAGCGGGGATCGAAGGCGCGGCGGTGCAGGCACTACCTACAGCGCCGCCATCGGGTCTCCTGCCGACGCCGGTGGCCGGACAGGTAATGTTGGGTTGGCTCTTGGTGTTGCTCGGCCTGGTCGGCTTGGGTGCCTGGTTGGGGCTGCAGCGCCGGGGCCGGGACGTGGCCGAGGACCGGCCGCCGACCACTGAAGGAGAGGTGCTTTGACTGAGAATACTCCGCTGCGGGTGACGCTTAGCTGGCGAACCCGCTCGACCTTCGATGCTGAGGTACGCGGCCATCGTCTTACGACCGATGCCCCGGGCGAGTACGGCGACGATCGGGGTCCCACTCCTATGGAGCTCGTGCTGATTGCCCTGGCTGGCTGCACGGCCATGGACGTGGCGGCCATCCTGGCAAAGCAACGCCAGAGTCCGGACCGGTTTACGGTGCGCGCCGAGGGGGATCGGGCGACTGAACATCCGCGACGGTTCACGGCCATCCGCCTCATCTACGAGCTCGAAGGTGAGGCTCTCCAACGGGCGGCGGTAGAACGGGCCGTCCAGTTGTCGCTGGAGCGGTATTGCTCCGTTATGGGCACGCTGTCGGAGGCGCCAACCGTCGCCACGACGGTTGTGCTTCAGCCGATCCCTACCGGGACAGCCGGGTAGCCGTGGCCAGCCGCCGGCCGGGGCGACTCATGCGCGTCTGCCGAGGCGCTGTCATCCGGCCCCTGGCCAGCTGCCGTCGGGGGGCAGACACAGGCGCACATGAAGGCGCTCGCGTCCGCGCCATGGCTCGCCGCCGATCTCGGGCGGTCCGGCGTTGTTGCCTCGAGCGTTTGCTGACGTTGGCCGCGATGAAACCGGGCGTGCGCTAGCCGCAAGGAGACCACCGTAAACACCAATCGACGCCAGTTCTTGGGACTATCTGCGATAGGCCTGGGAGCCCTGATCCTCGATCCGCGGCGGGTGTTGGCCAGAGCGGTGACTGAGCGCCGTTTCGCCGCCGTCCCGCGGCACTCCACCTCAGCTTCGTCTGTCGGTCGCCTGCTACTTTGTGCCGACGACGGGCACATCAGCAACGTGTGGCTGGGCGAAAGGATGCAGGAGCTTGGCCTGGTGGGGTCGTTCTTCATCCACACCGGGCAAGTTGGGAAGAACGGCCGTGTGAGCTGGCAAGACATCGAAGAACTAGGTGCCACCAATGACATCTGCAGCCATGGTGCTTTTGGGGGCTACTATACCCAACTGCCGGAAGCGACCCTCAAAGACTATTTGATGTCGGCTAAGCTGGATCTGCTGAACCATGGTCGGGGGCGAGATGCGTTGGTCTTTGGTCCGCCCAACGATGATATTGATGCTCGGGTGCGTAGCATTGCTTTGTCGGTGGGCTATGAGATGATCCGCTGCAAATCCAGCCTGCGGATTCTGCCTGGCGTGGCGGAATTCCGTATGTACGGGGTGTCGGACAAGAAGAGCGAGGCGTTCTATCTGGAGCAGCTCAACTGGTGCGCGAGCGGACCGTCCACGTGCGCCCTGGCGTTGGTCTTTCATCGTATCGGTTCGCCAGCCGGGGATCAGGAAGGGCAATGCGACCCGGCGCTCGCCGAGTGGCTGCTTGATCGAGCAGTAGAATCCCTTTGTCCAAAGCTGCGTTTCACAGATCTGGAGGCACCAAATGGTACGGGGGAACCGGTCAGCCCAGCCGGCACCGCTAACCTGCCTTTGAGCTGGGCGGGCTAGGCCGGTACAGCCCGCGGGGCAGGAGTTGGGGCTTGCCCATGGCAGGCCACCATGGTCATCGGCGCTGCGGTGGCGACCAGTCGAGGCTGCGCTTTGCGCCCTGGCGCCAGGCAGTCCGGAGGCCCACCGGGACGGTCTTCTGACAGGGTGTCGCCTGGTCGGAAGTTGGTGCTGAGCGCTGCAAGGCCACCCGTGCGGGGCGCCAGTCTTTCTGAGGCCCGCGCTTGTCTTGGCCTGTGTCCTGGGGTTGACAGTGACCTGTTGCGGAATACACTTGGCCCCGTTTCCGTGGTCCGAGGAGAGGAGGGAGCCGTGACGGTCGAGTGCTTGGAATGCGGGGCTTCCATAATGATCCCGCTGGATGCAGACGAAGGCGACACGGTGACCTGCAAGAAGTGCGGGGAGACGTTCGTTATTGTGGCGCTCCATCCGCCCGAGATCGACTACACTGAAGAAGCCGACGGTCCGGACTGGGACGAGGAGCTGGATGAGGACTGGCTTGGCGAAGACGAGTTGGACGAGGAAGACGAGGATTGGTAGCCGGTAGCGGCGGCTGAGTGCTCGCCGCTGCCGGCTCGGCCGCGTGCCGCCCCCGGGGCGGTCTTGATCGATTTGGCACGCAGAGGTTTGCTCTTGGCTGGCGCCGTGTTTGCCTGGGCCTTCGCGGTGCCAGCGCCTTGTTGCCTGGCTGTGGTCTGACGTCCGTGCTCGTGATAAGCGCGCAGTTTCGGCTCGCCATGCTCCGGCGTCGGCGCTCATGATGAGCGCGCAGTCTCGGCTCGCTGTGCTCTGGCCTCGGCGCTGGCGATGAGCGCGCAGTCTCGGCTGGCCGCGGTCTGCCGTCGGCCCTCGTGACGGCCACGCGGTTGTGGCTGGAAGCGGTGTGGCGTGGCAGGTCGTGACGCCAGCCTACTGCCGGCTAGCGGCGGTCTTGATCGAGCCGCCGCCGAATCGCCCGGCCAGCGGCACGTAAGCCTGCTGGATGCGACCCTCGACGACCACCAGCTCGGTGGATGGCAGAGTAAACGCGCCCCGCAAACCGTACGAGTCACGGAAAACGCCGTAGCCTAGCTGACGCAGAGGCTGACGTCCGGGACCGGTGGCACGGGCGGAGTAGGACACGTGGATCGCGTCCTGGCCCCCCAGGGGCAGCACCCATTCCAGGACGTTGCGTTCCGCGTCGTAGCCAGGATTCGTCGGGTCAGCGGACTCTGGCACGGGTCTGATTCCCCGACTAAGGAACTCGTGAATGCTGGCCTCGCGAATGCGCAGCCACGTCGACCAGGCCCGCTGCTCTTCGCTGGCCAGAACGGCTGGCCAATCACGGCTGCTGTAGGCTTGCCCGGGATTGGCCACACCGATGAAGGGATCAGCTTCTGCCACCGCGGACTCGTTGACCGTGGCGACTTCCACGCCGCTGCGCCGCAACTCGGCGGCCGCAGCCACTGCCGCGCCAAGTGACTCGTCAGGTGGCGGCCAGGCCACCACCAGGACCGCCTCGCGTAAAGGTTGTGGCGCAGCCCGATCCAGCCTCTCGCGGCCCACCAGGAGGGCTTTTCGCGCCTCGTAGAGTGCCTGATCCAGTGCCCTGCCGCCCAGCTGGCCCGAGACTGGGCCGGTCAGACGTTGCAGGCAGTCCCGGAGCCGGGCACCTTCATTGTCCAGGCCGCACACGAGCTCGGCCTGGTCGCTGTAGGCCACCACACCAACGGCGACGTCGGGGTGCCGATAGAGCGCCAGGGCGTCCAGCACCTCGGAGCAACTCGTCTCCACCCTTGCTCTAAGTGCCGTCTCGTTCCACAGACTGCGGTCGATCACGAGCACCAGATGGTAAGTCTGGCGACGCTCGGGACAGGTGAAAGTGACGTGCGTGGCGACGTGTATAAGGTCGCCGACAGCCACCAGCCCGGGCTGGAGCCAGCCGCGGGTACGGACTGTGCACTCGCTCGTCAGCGGTGGGCCCTTGGGTCCCGACTGGGCCCCGGCTGGCAGCCGGGGCAGCAGAATGGCGCCCAAAGCCAGTGCGGCGACCAGCACCGGCAGCGGCTGTCGCGGGAACTCCCTACCTGGGGCGCACCCGAAGAATCCCATGCTCGCTGTCACCCGGCGCAGCTGACTACGCCTGAGGCGCCCAGCCCGACCGGGCACGGCCCCCTTACGGCCGTCCCGCAGACTCTCGCTGCCCAATGGTGCCAAGATGGCCTCATTGTACGATGTTGGTGGCCAGCGGTCAATCGCCTCGCCTCACCGGGCGCGGGAGGTGACAAAAACATTAAGATGGTGTATACTCTCCCTGAGGAGGTAGCCCATGATCCGGCCTGTCCTGCGCCTCGTAGGTACCGGCTCTGCCCCTGCCGCACTGCTCGTCGCCGCGGCGCTGGTCGGCCTGCCCCCTGCAGCCGGCTTCGCTGCTACATCGCTGCTCGGCCTCCCAGCGGCGGCCGGCTTGACGGCGGCCGGCCAGGTGGGGCAACCGGTCGGGATCAGCCTCTTCGCGCGTGCGCCACTCGGGCTGTGTGCCGTGGTCGGGGACAGTGCCTGGCCCCCGGTCGACGCACCCCGCGCGGTCCGACCGGCAGCGTCAGTTTCCGCAGTGGTCAGCCGATACGCGGGCACGGTCCGCTACTACGGCCGCGTACCGGACCCGGGAACCACGGTCGTGGCCTTCGCCGGCGGCCAGGAGTTGGCACGTACCACGGTGCAGCTAACCACAGAGGCAGCGAGCTACGAGCTAACTGTGCCTTCTGACGATCCCTTGACTCCCGATGTCGAAGGCGCCTCAGAAGGCCAGGTGCTGACCTTTCGGGTCAATGGGGTACCGGCCGATGAGCAGACCGCTTTTCACGCCGGCGAAGACCGTATTCTCGACCTGACCGTCACCCGTGTGGAGGTCTGCTTAGGGGCCTACGAGGATCTGAACCGCGACGGTCAGGCGGGACCGACTGATCCATCGCTGGCTGGCGTGACAATCAACGTAGCGCAGTTCTTCGTTGTTCGCAGTTACACCACCACGGGTGCTGCCGAGCCCAGCTGCGCGCTCCACGAAGCGCATCCGACGAACGTTCGGGCCGTCGATTGGCCTCCTGGCTTCGAGCCGCCGGTTGGCCCAGGGCAGCCGACGATAACTATCGATCCGCCCGAGGGTCATCACACGGTGCTTTTCGCCTTCGTGCGTGAAACGTCGGCCATTGAGACGCCAACGCCCTTGCCGTCACTGACTCCCCTCGCTTCCGCCACCCCGACGGTCAGCCCGACCCCCACTCCCGAGGCTGAACTGATCGTGGACTCCATTGACGATCCGGGCGAGCCCGGAGACGGCCACCTGACCCTCCGCGAGGCGCTTCGCCTGGCCGTCGGCGATCTTTGGCTGGAGGATCTGTCCGCGGCCGAGCTGAGGCGTGTGACGGGCCAGCCGGGGGCCGCGTCCCATGACCGCATCGCCTTCGATCCCACCGTCTTTCCAGCCGATCGGCCTGTCACCATTGAGGTCCAGCCACCGATCAGCTCACGCCTGCTGGCCCTTGGCCTGGCACGAGCCTTGCGCCTGGAGGCGCGACGGCCGAATGCCAGTCTGCCCGCGCTGTCTACCGGTGGCGACATCCTCGACGGCAGCGCCAGCATGGTCGTCCTCTCGGCCGGGCAGAGCCTGGAGCTGTTCGATGGCCTGGTCATTACCTCCGACGATAACGTCTTGCTGGGTTTGGAGCTGCGCAACTTCGACGCCGCTGTCGTGGTCAGCGGCGATGCGCGGCGCAACACGCTGGGTGGCCGTGGCCCTGGCGATGGCCTGACGATCACCAACAACATCACCGGGATCGAAATCTTGGGTAGCGGAGCGCGCCAGAACCGCGTCATCGGCTCGCGTATCGGTGTCGAACGCACGGGTCACGCCGGGCCGGGCAACGCGACCTATGGGGTGCGGATCGCCGATGGGGCGAGTGGCAACTTCATCGGTGAGCCGGGAGCCGGAAACCAGATCTCCGGCAACTATGTCGCTGGGGTGGCCGTGGTGGGTAACGGCAGCAGCGGCAACGTTATTGTGGGCAACCTGATCGGGACCGACGCCGCGGGGCGCCAGGCGCTCGGCAATGGCATTGGGGTGGTCATCGGCAGTGGGGCTGTAGGAACGCGCATCGGCGGCCCGCGTCCGTTTGAGGGTAACGTCATCAGCGGCAACGTGGCGGATGGGGTCTGGGTGCAGTCGGCTGGTACGACCGGCACACTGCTCCAGGGCAATGCCATAGGCACCGGCCTGGACCGGCGCTGGCCACTGGGAAATGGTGGGTGTGGCATCCTCATCAGCGACAGTGCCACCCAGAGCACCGTAGGCGGACCGGAGACCGGCCAGGCCAACCGCATCGCGTTCAACGACGATGCCGGGGTGCGCATTCGCGGCCGTGACACGGTCGGCCATTCGGTGCTGGGCAACAGCATTACTCAAAACCGCGGCCCGGGTATCGAGCTGGCTGGCGGGGGGAATGGTGGGCTGGTTGGCCCACGGTTACAACGTCTCGGTCCGGGCGCGGTCGAGGGTCTGGCGCTGCCGGGAGCACTGGTCCAGGTCTACTCTGATAGCGAGGACGAAGGGGCAGCGCTGGAAGCTGTGGCCTGGGCTGACAGCCGCGGCCGCTTTCGCATCGAGCTGCCAGCGCCACCCAGCTTCCCGACGCTGACGGCGACGACAACCGACCACGCCGGAAACACCAGCCCCTTTGCTCGCGAGATCCCTTCCTCCACAGCTGGGCCGGCGGAGCCGACCGCCACCGACACACTCGTCCCGGCCACGCCACCCACGGCAACTGAATCGGCCGCGCCAACGGCCAGCGAACCAGGGACGGCAATTCCGACCGACCTGGCAACCCCGACGGGCACGGGGACGGTAACGCCCGCCCCCAGCCCAAATGGCACCGTGGAGAGCACTGCCACCGCACCCGCCATCACGGATACGCCGCCCTCGACGGTAGCCGCTGCCTATCTGCCCGTGGTCTTCCGTGACGCCTTGTTGTTCTCGACCGTCAGCTTGCAGCCGGCCGAGTCGGTCCAGGTATTGGGCACCGAGATCCAGCTGGCACTGGTCGTTGACTACGTCGCCGGGCTGCGGACGGCGTATTTCGAGCTGGCCTATCCACCCGAGCTGTTGACGGTGCTAGATGCCGACCCGCTCCTGCCGGAGACTCAGATCGAGCCTGGACCGTTCCCTGACCCCACGCAGGCTGCGGTGATTGACAATCGAGTGAGCGTGGGCGAAGGGCTGATCACTTATGGCGTGGCTGTCCTCGGACCCGAGCCGGTGAGTGGCTCGGGGGTCATTGCCCGAGTGCGGCTGGTAGCGGAGGCCGTTGGGCTGGCAGAGCTGGCCTGGCGTGAGGTCCAGCTGGCGGATAGCGCTGGCCGTCGTCTGCCAACAGTAGTTCGGGGGGCACGGCTGAGCGTCGTCCAGGCGACGGCCACGGCGACCGAATCGCCGACGCCAGCTGCCACGCCGGAGCCAACCGCGACGGCCACAGCGACCGAATCGCCGACGCCAGTCACAACGCCGGAGCCAACCGCGACGGCCACGGCGACCGAATCGCCGACGCCAGCTGCCACGCCGGAGCCAACCGCGCCGGCCACAGCGACCGAGTCACCTACGCCGGCCGCCACGCCGTCACCCCCGGTGCCCCAGCCCACCGAGACCGAGGTGAGTCCGCCGACGGCCGTGACGCCTGAGGGCTCGCCCACTGTCTCGCCCAGTGCCACGGCGGTGCCAACCGAGCCGAGCCAGTTCCCGCCAACTTCGACCAGTACCGCCACCGCCCAGGCTAGCGGCACGCCACTGGCCAGTCCGACCGCCAGCTCCGGTCCACCGGGGCCCACTAGCTCGCCGACAGCCGTCGATGAGTGCAGTCGCCCCATGGTGAGTGGCGGCTTTGAAGATGCCTTTGGCTGGCGGCTGCGCGGCGGCCGACTGCCGCGCGTCGTCTCGGCTCCGGTCCATGGTGGCGAGCGCAGCATGCTGCTCGGTATCTTGCCCCCGGAGCCCAACGAACTGGCCTACTCGACCCTCTGGCAGTCTCTCGAGGTGCCGCCGGCGGCGCGAACGATGACGGTGCTCGCCTGGACCTATCAGGCCGCCGAGCCCGGCGGTGGGCCGGATCGCCAACTGATCCTGGTCTATGACGTGGACCCGGGTGACAACCTCGACTTCGGGCGACCACCCATTGCCCGGGTGGTGAGCGAGCGCAGTGATGTCCGTGCCTGGCAGCGGCGCGCCCTCACCTTTGACGTCACCGGCTACCGCGGCCGAACGCTGTGGCTCTACGCCACCGTCCTCAACGACGGCCACGGCGGCCGGACATGGATGTTCCTGGATGACCTGGAGGTGATCATCTGCCCGTAGCAGGCGAAGGAGGTACGAGGTGACCCCACTCCCGGGCGAGGAGTCACAGCGGCAATCAGCCCCTGCCGCCGCCGGATTCAGCCAACCAGTTCTGGCACGGCGGGCCGCAGTGCCTGTGTTGCTGGCCGCGCTGTGGCTGCTGGTCGGCGGCGGATCACTGGCCGCGGTGGCGCAGGTGATGGGCCGGGGATCGGCAGGGGCTCTGGCGCTGGTCGGCGGTCGACACAACCACACGGTGTCGCCAGCCGGCGTCGATGGGGTCTCAGTCCTGGTCACTTCTCAGCCGGCGGTGTTGGTCGCGGACGGCGAGTCGACTGCCACCCTGAAGGCAGCGGTACGGGACGCGGCGGGCCAACCTGTCGCCGATGGCACCCTCGTCGGCTGGGCGACGACCTTGGGCCGCCTGGCGGAACCCGGGGCCCTGGCCGAGGCCGAGGCCGAGGCCAGGGTCATCACCGGCACCTGGCAGCAACGCACCGACGACGAGTATGGGGTGCCCGGCGGCGGGGCCTACCTGTGGAGCGAGACGGCGGGCTCGAGCCTCGCGTGGTCGTTCACGGCACCAGCGGTCGTCATCCGCTACGGCCAGCAGCCCGAGAACCCGGCCACCTTCACCGTGCAGGTCGACGCCTGGCCGGCCATTTCCCTCACCACAGCTGCGCCCGTCAAGAGCTGGCGACACGCCACCGTTGCCGCGGATTTGTCGACTGGCCGCCACGCCGTCACGTTCACCCTCGCCAGCGGCTCGCTGGCCATCGACCAGCTGACTGCCGGCACGGCCACCGTAGGTGGGGTGGCCAGCAACGTCTTGCATGCTGGCACGGCAGTGGGTGTGGCCCAGGTAACGGCGACTGCCTATTTCACGCAGAGCGTCGAGCGGGGCTCGACCGCCGTCAGCTTCATCGCCGGGCCGCCGGCCGCGGTACAGCTCGAGAGCCCGACGCTCATTCTGCCCATTGGCGGCTTGAGTACAGCGATCCGGGCGAGCGTGGTAGATGCCTGGAAAAGGCCGGTGCCGGACGGCACCGTGGTGGAGTGGTCGACCACGCTGGGCACCCTTGAGCCAGAGCGGTCGGTGACGGTCGATGGCCAGGCCACGGCTGTTCTGACCAGCGGCACCGAGCTGGGCATCGCGGTGGTTCGGGCCACGGCCGGTGGGGTGAGTGGCCGGCTGGAGATCAGCTTCGTGGCCGGTCCGCCGGCTGGCCTGGCGCTCGAAGTCGCGCCCGCCAGCATTCCGGCCAATAGCGTGGCGGCGGCCGATTTGGCGGCGTTTGTCACCGATGCCTGGGGCAATCCGGTGGCCGATGACACCGCGGTCCAGTTCAAGGCCAGCCTGGGAACGGTCTCGCCAGAGGAAGCGCCGACGCGGGCTGGCATGGCGCGCAGCCGGCTCACCGCCGGAGCGGTCGCCGGTCTGTCGCGCCTGGTCGCGCGGGCTGGAGCGGCAAGTGGTACGGCAGAGATCACCCTGACAGCCCTGGATGCCTGGGTGCGCAAGGACGTCGAACCGCAGACCGCCGTGGTGCCGGGCGAGACGGTGAGCTACACGGTCTCTTTCGGCAATTCCGGCCGGGGTACCATCTACGGCCTCCTCATCGAGGAGCCGCTTCCCGATGGGCTTGTGTGGCCGCGGATTGCCGCTGACGGGCCAGCGCTAAACGCTTTGCCGGACCGGCCGCCACTGGCCTGGGAAGTGCCCCGGCTGCGGGCTGGCGAGAGCGGCGTCATCACCGTCGCCCTGCGCGTCGACCCCGGCCGACGGTGGGGCAACCGGACCGTCATCACCAACTCGGTTCGGGTCGGTAGCCCTACGGCAGCCGAGCTGAACCCCCTCGACAACGGCTCCGCAGCCAGCATCGTGGTGGTTCCCGGCGCCGCCTACACGGTCACCGTCGCCGCGCCGGACCGGCTGTCGGTGGGCGGCCAGTCGGGGCGGGTTGTGGCCACGGTCACCGATCGCTTCGGGAATCCGGCCCGCGACGGAACGGTCCTGCGGTTCACCACCGATCTCGGCTCGGTATCGCCCACTGAGGGACTGACCGCCCGCGGCGTGGCCACGACTACCTTCACCAGTGGCACGCGGGCCGGCCTGGCTCGCGTGCGGGCGCTCACCGAAGACGGGCGCGGTGGTTCGGACGTGATCCGTTTGCTGCCGCTCTCTGCGGTCGAGCTGAACCTGGATGCCGGCCCAGGCCAGCTCGTAGTAGGCGGGGCGACGATGCCCATTACCGTAACCGCCCTTGATCCCTACGACAATGCGGTCAGCGGTGTGAACGTGGCCCTGGCCGTCGACCGTGGCTCGGTGGAGCCGGGCTTCGGGCGAACCGGGGCCCGCGGTTTCGTCACCAACACGTTGTGTTCGCCCCAGCAGGCCGGCCCGGCGACCGTGCTGGCGCTGGCCGGCGATCTCCGTGTTGAGGCCGCGGTGTTGTTCGTGCCGGCTGCGGTCCACGAGGTGCAGTTGGAGCCGCGCTGGCGGCGGATTGCTCTGGGCCGGTCGGTTGCCATCCAGGCGCTGGTCGTCGACCGCTTCGCCAACCCGATTCCGGCCGTCCGGGTGCTGTTCTCAACCAGCAATGGCGCGATGATGCCCACCACGGCTTTCACGGCTGCCGATGGCCAGGCGGTGAGCGTGCTGAGACCGAGCCGGACCGGTGCTGCCGTGGTGACGGCTATTGCCAGCGGTGTGCTGGGTAGCACGCGGGTGGATGTCACGCCGGCCGTCCTGCACCTGCCCTTTGTCACCCGGCCGCGCTGATCGTCCGGCTTTGGGGCTGCAGGCCGGACCGGCGACGTGTTACACTCTGGGACGAGCCAAGCACCGGAACGAAGACAGGAGGAGGTAAGATCATGTCTGGCCGTCTGACGCTGGGTGGGCGCGGCCCGCGCCCCGATGAGCGATTAATCGTCCGACCGCGACCATGGCGACGCAGCGCCGTGTCGCTGCTGCTGGCCATTCTGGTGTGCATGGCGGTGGTCCAGCTCCTGGCGCCGGGCGCTGCGCACTGGCTGGCGGCCTGGGCCGATCAGGCCGGCGTCGGCTTCTTACCGCTGGCGCTGTCCAATGCCGGGCCGGAGGTGCCGGCCCAGGGAACGGCGACAGTGCCGCGGCCCACTGCTACCGCCACCCTGGCGCCCCCACTGCCAAGCCCGACGGTCTCGGCCGCACAGCCGACGCCGTTCTGGCCGCCGGCCAGCGGCCCCGATGCCTTTGGCGAGCTCCTGGCCGCAAATGGCTTGCGCCGCAGCGACCTGGGCTACCGGCCTCGTGGCGATTGGACCCGCTATCCACTCCTGGAGCGGACGCCTTATCTGTTGCCCCTCTTCGCCCCGGTCTTCAGTGAGCCACTGCGTTCCTACGATCTGGTGCGCACTCTTGGCACGGCTGCCGACCGCTTTCTGCGACCGGATACCGTCAACACGGCCTACGTGTTTCGCGCCCTGTACTACCTGGGCTTCGATCGCAAGGTTGGCAACTTCCGCGAGTACGAGGCCAACACGGTGATGGAACCGGCGGCTCACGACCCGCTGCGCCAGGCGATCCGCAGTCTCTACCAGTACGCCAGGGAGGACCTGGTGCACTACACCTTCGGCACGGCACTCCCCGGCGAGGCGGAGGCCATCATGGAGCGCGACCTGCCCGAGGTTCCGGTGGCGCTCCAGGTCGTTGCTGCCAGGGCGGTCTTGAACCAGCTGGAGGCCATCAAGTGGCGCGATCGGGGCCTGCGCCGGGTAGATCCCAATGCTGCCCGCAAGACCTTTCCAATTCGCGATCTGGGCGATACCCAGGGTGACGGCACGATCTACTATCCGCAGATCGACGACCTCGTACGCGAGCTGGACGATGCTTCCTTCTACTATGGCGGTCTATTGGCCTTCCAGACCGCCCAGCAGGCGCGAATAGCGCTGGCCGAACTGGCCGAAGCTGACCGCTGCCCACCGCGCATGCTGGACATCCCAACACCTTTCGGCCGGGTGGTCGTCGGTACCTACCAGGCCGACACTTACAGCGGCGAAGATATCTTGCTGTCGATCGATCCGGGCGGCGACGACACGCACCGCGACAACGCTGGCGGCACTGCCGCCCTGGAAATCCCGGTAGCCATTGCTGTCGATGTCTCCGGAAACGACATCTATGATTGTTGGACTGCCAGGTCTGGTGTGTGCCAGGGCGCCGGGGTGCTGGGGCACGGCGTGCTGATCGATGGCGCCGGCAACGACCGCTATTACGTCTCGCACCACGGTCAGGGCGCTTCGCTCATCGGGCTGGGAGTGCTGCTGGACGTTGAGGGTGACGACAAATACGAAGCCCGGTGGGTGGCACAGGGGGCGTCGTTCTTCGGCATCGCCAATCTCCTCGACGCGGCCGGCAACGACTCCTACCGCTTGCTGTGGGACGGTCAGGGTTACGGCGGCGTAGGCGGCGGTGTAGGTGTGCTGGCCGACCGAACGGGCGATGATTTCTACTACGCAGAGCCGGATACGCGGAACACGCCCGACTTCCCCTATCGCAACTATGGTGGCAACGGCCAGCCGAACACCAATATCTCGTTTGCCCAGGGTGCCTCAGCAGGCCGGCGCGGCGACATCAGCGATGGCCATTCCTGGCCGGGCGGCCTGGGGGCTATAGTCGATGTTGATGGCAACGACCGCTACCAGGCTGGTGCCTTTGCACAAGGCTATGGCTACTGGTACGGCGTTGGGGTGATGTATGACGGTGCAGGCAACGACAGCTACCGCAGTGTCTACTACAGCCTGGCCTCGGGCGCCCACTACTCGGTCAGCGCCATCGTTGACGAAGCAGGCAACGACAGCTACATCCAGGAGCAATCCATACCACAATCCACCGCTGGCGCCGGCGTGGCATTCGCCTGGGATTTTGTGAATGCCATGATATTCGATCGCTATGGCAATGACTGGTATGAGTCCCGGGTGAACTGCCTGGGCAGGGCAACTCAGAAAGGCAATGCCTTTCTAATTGATGGCGCGGGCGATGACGCCTATGTCGCCGGTCCTGGCACGAGTTGTGTGGGCTCGGCGGACTACAACGACTACTACGTTTTCGATCCCTACCGGACGTATGTCCGTGGGTTCGAGAGCAGTCACTTCGGGTTGCTCTTGGACCTGGGTGGCCAGGATCGCTACCTGGAGAAGGACTGGACCACGATGCAGCTGCGGGCCCATCCTCTGGCGGCCGACGGCAAGGCCTGGTACAACCCGCACCCGGATGAGCTGACGGCGCGAGGGGGCACCAATCGCCATGAGTTCATCTGGGGACTGGGTCTGGACCGCGCCGACGGGGTGGTGCCCGAGTTCAACCGCATCCCGCCAGTCTACGTGCCGACACCGCGGCCGACGGCGGGCAGCCTGCAGCAGCTGAGCGAACCAGGCGACCTTGTCTTCCCGGACCGGGAGCCCCTCGTGCCGGTGGCGCCAGGTCGATCAGCTGGCCAGTAGTCGGGCCAGGCCCAGGCCGGCGGGCTGATAGCCACTGGCCTCAGGATGGCTGCTCAGGCCGTGCGCCAGAGTGTCTGGCTGCGCTCGGGTCCGACGCTGACAAGCCAGATCGGCACGCCGACATAGCTCTCGATGAGCTCCAGGTACTGGCGTGCCGCGGGCGGGAGATCCTCCCAGCGGCGCGCGCCCTGGACGCTCTCATCGAAGCCCGGGACTATCTCGTAAGCGGGCTCGACCGCTATGAGCTCGTTGGCCAGGGCCGGGAAGCGGGTGATCGTCCGGCCGTGGAGGCGGTAGGCGACGCACACCTTGAGCTCGTCGAGGCCAGATAGCACATCCAGGAGCGTCAGCGCCAGGCGGCTGGCACCGCTCGTCTGCGCCGCGTAGCGCACTGCCACCAGGTCCAGCCAGCCGCAGCGCCGCGGCCGACCGGTCGTGGTGCCGTACTCATGGCCCCGCTGCCGTATTCGTTCACCGATGGCATCGCCAAGTTCGGTGGGGAAGGGGCCGCCGCCAACTCGTGACGTGTACGCTTTCACCACGCCGACTATCTCGCCTGCGGTGCGCGCCGGGACCCCGGCGCCGGCAGCGATGCCTAGCGCCGAAGCGTTGCTTGAGGTAACAAAGGGATAGGTGCCATGGTCGACGTCGAGCAGGAAGCCGTTTGCGCCTTCAAAGAGCAGCCGGTGGCCGGCGGCGATAGCCTGGCGCAACAGCTCGCCCGTGTCGGCCACGTAAGGCGCCAGACGATCAGCCTGCGCCGTACACCAGTCGGCCAGCTCGACGGCCGAGAAGGGCTCGAAGTCAGCTTCTGCCAGTCGTGCCAGCGCCTCCAGGTAAGCGTTCTTCAGTGCCACAATGTGCGGCAGACGCTCAGTTAGCTCGATGGGGTGACAAAGATCGGCCAACCTGATGGCCGTTGTCCGCGTGGCCTTGTCGGCGTAACAGGGGCCGATGCCGCGCGCCGTGGTTCCGATGGCCGCCTGGGCGCCCATGGTGGCCGCTGTGGCCTGTTCGAGCAGCCGGTCGGCCACCTTGTGATAGGGCATGACCACGTGAGCCCGGTCAGACAGACGCAGATTGTCACCGATGGCTACGCCGCGATTGGTCAGCGCTTCGATCTCCTCGATCAGTACCTCTGGATCGATCACCACGCCGTTGCCCACTACGGCTGTTTTGCCCGGCTGGAGGACCCCGCAGGGAACCAGGTGCAAGGCGTACTTGTCGGGCCCCACGACCACGCTGTGGCCGGCGTTCGCCCCACCGTTAAAGCGGACGACGAAGTCAAAATCGGCAGCCAACAGGTCGACGATCTTGCCCTTGCCCTCGTCGCCCCATTGCAGGCCAACCACCGCGGTGTGGTGGTTCAACTGACGTGATGTGCCTTCGTTCATAGGGATCTCCCCCGCTCTCCCGGGCCTGATGGTCCGCCGAGGCAGCCCGACCGGCGGCGCACGGCCATCCCGTTCTGAATGCCCTGTCGGGTTGCCTGTTGGCCGCCAGTTATGGGCCGCCGCCGTCTGGGTCCGCGCCCCTGACACCACCTGCCCTGCCCCAAATTGAGCGTAATGTCCGCTATGCCTGGATCGTTGCACAGCGTGAGCCAGAACGCAGCGTCCAGCGGCCGGCCGGTGACAACGGCCCCCAGGCGGCACTGGCGGCGCCGCCTGGCTCATTATACCGGAGCACGGCCATTCCCGGCGCCGGCGGCTGGCATTTTGGGAGGCGCGATTGACGCCAGGTTAGTTATGTGTTAAGATAAGGGGGCACATGAGGCGTCCATCGTGGTCCGGCCAGCCACCGGTTGGCCTTTGGGTCAGCGGTCAGTTGCCGGCTGGGCGCCAACACTGCCATAGGAGGTGGCGATGCGCAGTCGAGGGGCTTTCTGCATTCTGCTGCTGCTGATCCTGGCTATTGGGCTTCAGCTTCGCCTGGGCAATCCGGGTGAGGCCCAGGTGGTCGTACCTTTGGGCCAGCTATCGGCCGTGCTGAGCGTCGATCAGATTCGCGTCGCGCCCGCCACGCCGGTGGCGCTGCGGCTGCAACTCGTGAACAGCGGTCATGCCTCGCTGACCATTCGCCTGGCCTGTGATCCGGCGCATGATTTCAAACTCCTGGACGAATCCGGCCGAGTGGTTTGGCGCCTGCATCCGGTCTGCGATCCGAACGTGGTGCAAGACGTCACCCTGACCAGCGGCCAGGCACTCACCTGGGATGGCTCCTGGCCTGGCGTTGACCGCCAAGGCCGGCCGCTTCTGGGCGGACGCTACTTCTTCTACGGCCTGGCGATGACCAGCCCGGAGCCAGCGCAGGCCGGACCGCTGCCCATCGAGGTGACCGGTCCGACAGCCACCCCTGGGGCGGTGGATGCCACGCCCACGGCGACCGCGCCAACCGCCACGGTGCCGACCCCGCTGCCCAGCGCCACCGTCGAGCCCGGGACGGCGGAGCCCACGCCGACGCCGGAACCGACCGTCCAGCCGCCGGAGAGTGGGGAGCGATTCCCCTTGGCCGAGGAGGCGGAGCGTGAATCGCGGCCAGATGTGGCCGGGAGTGGCGAGCGATCCAGCTGTCAGCACCTGGTGGTCTGGTGGGAGGACGGCGCCCGGTCAGTCCGGGGACGCTTCACCAGCCCCGAGGGTTCCAGCGAGCCGTTCTTGATTGCCGAGCGTGGCACGGCCGGCGGACCGCCACGCGTTGCCTACAACCCGTTCCTGTTGCAGTGGCTGGTGGTCTGGCCGCGGTCGCCTGAGGTGAGCGTGGGCGGGCTTCTGGGCCGCTACGTGGTGTGCGGCGGCGTCCACGGCAACCCATTCGAGATAGCAGCCGGGGCAGGCTTTGCCGAGCAACCGGCCGTGGCGGCGGACAGCAGCGGCTACGTGGTTGTCTGGCGGCAGGCCAGAGCCGGCGGACTGAACGAGATCGCCGGAACAGCGCTTGGTCAAGGGGCTGCGATGGCCCCCATCACGGTGATCGGCTCTGGCCGAGTTGCCGAGCCGGCCCTGGCCTGTGACGGCAGCTCCTCCTGCCTGGTCGCCTGGACCGATGCACCGGCCAATGCCGATCACGTCGACGTGCTGGGCCGCATGTGGGCGCCGCGCCAGGGGGCCCTGGGCACTCGTACCCTGGCCATCGCCACAACGGCGCGAAATGAGCGCTATCCCTCGGTCGCCTATAGCGGCGCCCTGCAGTTGCCGGCTTACATGGTCAGCTGGACTGACGAAGGCGTGGCGCACACCGCGGTGAAGGTCCGGGGTGTCTATCCTCAGGCCAACGGCCCGCTTGATGCCTACCTGCCGGGGCCCGTAACGACGGAGCTCGGGACTAATGGGCTGAACGCTCATCTGGCCGACATTGCTGCCCAGGGAGGCGAGTTTGTGGTCGCCTGGGCCAGTGGCCCGGCGAGCCCAGATGACATCCTGGCCACCCGGGTGAGGCTTGATGTGACCACCGGCCTGCCATTGGCGGCACCCCCGGTGGTAATCAGCGATCGGCGCGAAATGGAGGGCTATCCGGCCATCGCCGATGCTGGCCAGCCGCTGGCCCTGGTGGTCTGGCAACTGGAAACCGGCGCTGGCTCCGATATCTGGGGCCGCTACAGTGCCCTGATCGGCACTTTGCCGATGCGAGTAGTGCTGGTCGGCCGGGTCACCCACGTGGGCGCCCTGGCGCAGAGTGGCCGAACTCTTGTGGTGCGGGTGAGCCGGGTGCTGGTGGGCCAGTTCCTGTGTAGCGAAGCTGTGGTGCGGGTGGATGATCCGGCGCTGACCGAGGCCGGCCTGATGCCCGGCGATGAAGTGGTGGTGAGCGGTTACCACCTGCCTGGCGAGGACGAGTGCCTGCTGGTCGTGGGCGCTGGCGGCACCTATGTACAGCGGTCGCGGTCGGCCCCGATTAGCCTGCCATACATTCTGCGCGAGTAGTCGGCTGCCGGCCGGCAACTCGGCTATAGTGTAAGCGCCGGTCACGCCCTGGCCGGCAGTCTGCCGCTGACCGCGTATCGCTAGAGCTGGCGATGCCGACCAACGTCACGCCTGAGTACAAGAACGCCGAGCAGCGCTACCGCGAGGCCCAGACAGTCGAAGAGCAGCTGGAAGCACTGCTGCAAATGCTGGCCACGCTTCCCAAGCACAAGGGCACCGAGAAGTTGCAGGCCGACATTCGGCGCAAGATCTCGGCGGCGCGCCGTGAGCTGCAGCAGCATCGTCGCGCCCGTGGCCGTCGGCCGGCCCATATCATCGATCGCGCCGAGGGCGGCCAGACGGTGCTGGTCGGGCCGCCCAACAGCGGCAAGTCGCTCTTGCTGCGGCGTCTTACCAATGCCACTCCGGAGGTGGCCGACTACCCTTTCTCGACCCAGTTGCCGACGCCCGGCATGATGCCCTTCGAGAACGTGCAGTTGCAGTTGGTTGACCTGCCGCCGCTCGATCCGAAGGCTACCGATGGCTGGGTGTTCGAAGCCGTAAAGCGTTCTGACCTGGTCTTGCTGGTTCTCGAATCGGCCAGCGACGATCTGCTGAGTCATTACGAGATGTGTCTGGAGGTGTTGCGGCAGCGGCGCATCACCCTTGCGGCGGCCGAAGCGACGTGGCAGCCCGACGGCGCAGGCCTCTCGGGCCAGGCGAGCGCCGCCAAGCCCGCGCTCCTGGTGGCCAACAAAATGGATCTGCCCATGGCCGCCACCAACCTCGACTTGCTGCTCGAACTGGTGGGCCCGGCGATGCCCATCGTCCGCGTATCGGCGCTCACCGGTGCCGGCCTTGAGGACCTGCGACGAGCAGTGTTTCGAGGTCTGCGGGTCATCCGCGTCTACACCAAGGCCCCGGGGCGGCCGGGCGACAGATCGTCACCGTTCATGTTGCCCCAGGGCTCGACGGTTCTCGATGCGGCCCGGACAGTCCACCAGGACTTCGCCCAGTCCCTCAAGTATGCTCGCCTGTGGGGTGGTCAGGGGCCAGATGGCCAGATGGTGGGCCGAGACCACGTGCTGCAAGACGAGGACATGGTCGAGTTCCACACCTAGCGCCCAGGATCTGGCAACATGCGGATGTCCCGGCTGTTCGTGCGCACTCTGCGGACTGATCCGGCGGAGCTCTCGTTGCCCGGGTTGGCGCTCCTGGTGCGCGCCGGTTTCGTGCTACCCGGCGCTGGCTCCTTCATCTACTTGCCGCTGGGTGCCCGCCTGCGGCACCGGATCCTTTGCCACCTGGGTCGGGCCTTCGAGGCGCTAGGTGGGCAAGAAGTGGCCTGGCCGGCTGGTGGGCTGGCTGTTGGCCTGGCTGCTCTGGCCGGCGAACGTCCGGCAGGCAGGTCCGGTGGCGCAACGTCCGCTGCCCTGGCCCACCATTACCAACCGGACGGCCTGGAAGCCGCTCTGGCGGCCCGGGAGCGTGACCTGATCTGCGCTGTGGCGCGCGGCGTGGTAGCCAGCTACCGCCAGCTGCCGGTGCTGCTCTTCGGTGGCGGCGAGCGCCTTGCCCGGCCGTCGCCTTCTGGCGACAACCAGCTCTACACCACGGAGACGGTGCTCGCCGGCTACTCGCTGCACCTGGACGAGGCAGAACGGGAGACCGAGTGCCGACGTGTTGCCAGTCATCTGGCACAGGCCATTGCCTCCTTGGGCATCGACTGCCGGCCGGTGGCCGGCGATCGCCTGCGGCTGGGTGGCAACGGCTATGAGCTCGTGGCACCGTCCACGGCCGGGGCGCGTCAACTGGCCGCCTGCCCGGCTTGCGGGGAATGGTGGCTGGCCGAGTTGGCGCCGCTGGCCAAGCCGGCGCCGCTGTCCGAGCCTCCGGCGGTGCTTGAGCCGGTCCACACCCCTGGGGCGGCGACCATTCCGGCTCTGGTGGCGCAGTTGGGCATCACGGCGGCCCAGACGGCCAAGGCGGTCTTTCTGGTGGCTGAGCTTCACGCAACCGATGCCCTGGTGCCGGGCCCCGAGGTGCTGGTGTTCGCCGTTGTTCGCGGCGACATGGCGCTGAGCCAGGCCAAGCTGGCGTCAGCCGTCGGGGCGCTCCGCCTGCGGGCGGCGACGGCCGAGGAAATTCGCGCCATCGGTGCTGAGCCCGGCTATGGCTCGCCGGTGGGCGTCCAAAGCGGGCAGTTGCTGGTGGTGGTCGACGACCTGATCCCCAGCTCCCCCAACCTGGTGGCTGGGGCCAATCGCGTCGACTACCATCTGCGCGGCGTTAACTACGGCCGGGACTTCACCGCTCACCTGGTGGCCGACATAGCACTGGCTGAGCCTGGCGCCACCTGCTCGCGGTGCGGCAGCGCAATGAAGTTCACAGGTGGCGCGGCGCTGGGGCATGCCCTGGCCTGGCCCACCCAGGCCGCTCTGCCAACCTGGCCCAGGGCCAATGACCATGATGGGACGGCCCGACCCCTGGCCATTGCCAGCTATGCTGTCCGGCTGGAGGCGCTGCTCGTCGCGCTTGCCGACGTTCATCACGATGAGGCCGGCCTGGTCTGGCCCCCGCAGCTGGCGCCTTTTCAGGTCCACCTCCTTACCATTGGCGCCGAGAAAGAAGCGGCGGTGGCTCGCCAGGCGGAGGACCTGTACCAGGCCCTGGAGGCCGCTGGCATCGCGGTCCTTTACGACGATCGCGCCGAGCGGGCTGGCGTGAAGCTGAACGATGCCGATCTGATCGGCATCCCCTTGCGATTGACCGTCGGACCACGTTGTCTGGCGCAAGAAGTCGTCGAGGCCTGCTGCCGAGCCGATGGTCGGCGCTTTGAGCTGCCGCTGGCTGGAGCGGTGGCGGCCGTCCAGGATCTACTGGCGACAACCAATGGAGCCGGGCGATGAAGTGCCCACCACTAGGCATCATTGGCAGCGTTGACCTGACTGGAGTGGCTCCTTTCAGCGCTGGCGAGCAATTGCTGGCCCATACGCGCTACGGCTCGGTGGAGCTCTACCATGGTGAGGGCTGGGCTCTGGTGCATCGGCACGGCCGTGACTGCCAGCTACCGCCCCACCGGATCAACCACCGGGCCAACGTCGCGGCGTTACATGAGCTGGGTGTGCGGGGTGTCGTCGCCTTCTGCTCCGTTGGTGGCTTGCGGGCTGATCTGGCCCCTGGCACCTGGGTGGTGCCCGACGATTTCCTTAGCCTGGCGCCTCCGGTCACCTTCTTCGATGACCAGGCGCGGCATGTCACGCCCAAGCTGGATGCCGCCCTGCGAGCCGTTTTGGTGGAGGCGATGAGTAGCCTTGGCCTGCCGCACCACGACGGGGGCGTGTACTGTCAGACAGCTGGTCCGCGGCTGGAGACGCGCGCCGAAGTGCGGATGATTGCCCAGTTCGCCGACCTGGTGGGCATGACCTTTGCCCATGAGGCCACGTTGTGCATTGAGGTCGAGCTGCCGGTGGCAGCGGCATGTCACGTGCACAACCTGGCTCACGGCATCGCCGGCAGCGTGCCCAGCGATGTGGCCATAGTTGACAGCAAAAGACGGGACGCCGAAACCATTGGGGCGATAGCGCAAGTGCTGATCGCCCGCGCCGGACGGCAAGCGCAACAGGCTGACGTTCAGCGCCCCGGCTAGAACCGGCGGCCACCAGGTGCCAGGAGCCTCAGGAGGGCACATGATGGAAGAACCGGTAGATCAGATAACCCTGGTGGTTAGCAATACACTGGTCCACGGCGTGGCGAGCGACATTCTCATCTGCGGCAATCGTATTGCGGCCATCGAACCTCACCAGCCCGGGCGTCGGTTTGCGACCGGCACGCGGCTGGTGGACGGCGCGCGGACGGCTGCCCTGCCGGGCCTTCTCAACGGCCACACCCATGTGGCGATGACGATTCTGCGTGGCTATGCCGATGACCTGCCGCTAGAGCGCTGGCTGCGCGAGCGCATCTGGCCGATCGAGGCGCGGTTGACGGCCGAGGATGTCTACTGGGGGACTCGCCTGGGCTGTCTGGAGATGATCCGCACCGGCACCACGTTCCTGAACGACATGTACTGGCACTTTCGGGCTGTTGCTCAGGCGGTCTACGATGCCGGGCTGCGCGGCTGTATCGCCGGCGTGCTCATTGATCAAGGCGACGCCGATCGCCTTGCCCAGCAGGTCGATGACAACCTACGCTGGCGGGAGGAGGTTGAAGCCTATGGCGGCCGGATCCAGTTCGCCCTTGGACCGCACGCTGTGTACACGGTGAGTGAGGCTGGCCTGAAGTGGGCGGCCGAGATGGCACAGACGGCGGGTGTGCTGGTGCACACGCACCTGGCTGAGACAGCCACCGAGGTGGCCGATTGCCTGCGCCAGCACGGGGTTCGGCCCGTAGCCTATCTGGACCAGATTGGCCTGCTCTCAGATCGCCTGCTTGCTGCCCACGCCATCCATCTCACCGATGAAGAGATCGAGCGACTGGCGGCCAGGCGGGTCACGATTCTGCACACTCCGGCCAGCGACATGAAGCTCGCTTCCGGCGGCCCGATGCGCTACCGAGATCTGGCCCAGGCCGGAGTGAACATCCTGCTTGGCACCGATGGCGCAGCGTCGAACAACAACCTGGACCTGTTCGAGGAAATGAAGATCGCGGCGCTGCTGGCCAAGCATCAGAGTGGTGATCCGACCGTGCTGCCGGCACCGGAAGCACTTGCCCTGGCAACGACCCATGCGGCAGGGGTCTTTGGGCTGGCTGCCGGCGCCCTCGAACCGGGGCGGCTGGCGGATATCATCCTGGTGGATCTGGACCACCCGCTCCTGTTCCCGGGTCACGACCTGATTGCCGATTTGGTCTATTCGGCCGCCGGCCGGGCGGTGACAACCACCATCTGTGATGGCCAGGTGCTGATGGACCGGGGGGTCATCGCCGATGAGGCAGACATTCGGCGCGAGGTCAGCGAGCGGTTGCGCCGACTAACGGCTTAGGAGGGTTGGGCGTAGGGCCAGGGCGCCTAGGGCCCCGAGAGCCGGACCAGTTCGTAGGCCAGCACCGAGTCGGTGGGATCGTCGCAGCGACGATCCTCGCGCCACAGCCGAAAATGGCTGGCGAAAACGGTGGCCCGGTACGCCGGTTCCCCAGGCAGAACGGCGCTCGTGCCGGGCGCCAGCAAGATCGCCTGATCGCCGCGGCCGATCAGCACCGGGGCGGCGCGCAGCTCGTAGCCGCAAGGGTCCACGAAAGCGTAGCGGCAGGTGGTCGGCTGCTGAGCGATGCGGAAGCCAGCCCGATCACCGGCCAGCAGCCGCAGGTCGGCCCCCACCGTCTCGCGCACGCTGGCGGCGAAGTACAGGACTCCAGCCTGATCATCGACCCGCAAGGCCCACCCGGCTGGTGGCTGTCCCGGCACGTCCTGGTGCGCGGCGAAGCGGTAGCGCTGACCCACTTCGAGCGGTGGGCCGCTGTCGGAGTAACGGAGCCAGAAGGACCCTTGCCATGGCGCAGACCGGGGCTCCAGTACGTAGAGCCGCTGCGATTCGTCGAAGCTCGTGACGTCAGCTTCCAGTGTGTGGGTGATGCCGGCCCGCCAGGCAGCGTGAATCTCCGCCGGAGCATCCGGCGCCGGCTCAAGGCTCCAGCGCACCACCCGGAGTGGGATCTCACAGCCGGGCTCGGGCGTGGTCAGGGCGACTGCCTCGGTCGCCGGTGGCGCCACTACCAGCGGCGGCGCGGTTGGCAGCGCCAGGAGAGTTGCTGTGGGCAGCGGCGTCGCCGTGTCGGTGGGAATGGACTGTATCTGGTAGCGCGGTAGCGTCGGCTGCACGGTCGGTGTGGCTGGGCGACAGCCGGCCAGCCCGCTCACGAGGCTCAATGCCGCAAGAGACGGCGCCATAATGGGCGCCAGGCCAGTTGCGCAGCTCGTCCGAAGGTTCTTACTCATTACCTGCCACGCACCTTTCGCCCTGGCGATCGCTGGGCGCTGCAGCCAGCACTAACCGGGGCGCCGAGCGCCGATTATAATGCGCCAGATGTCGGCGTGCAGCCGCCTTCACTTCCGGCTGGGGCGCGCCGGGCGTGTGCTGGGTCCAATCATCAGCCGCCAAAGGGATGAACCTTCGATGCTGCACCGTGGTGAGCTCAAATGGCTTCTGGTTGCGCTGCTGTTGGGTTTCGGTTTGGCTCCCGCCGGATCGGCGGCCCGGGCGCCGCTCGAGGGGGATCATTGGCCCCACACTGCTCCTGGCTCGGCCGGTCACCTGGCGTGGTCAGCACCTGGTGGTCCCATGCACAGCGCGCTGGTGGTTCTGGAAGAAACGCCAGTTGTCGATCGGCTGGCCTCCGCCGGTGCCTTAGATGCGCCACTGGCCGACAGGCTGGCCAGACCTGGACCGACCAGCGTGGCGGCGGCGATCAAGCGGCGCACCGTCCCGCCGGTCGAGGTCGAGCGGCTCGACCAGATGCTCCAGGCCCACCAGCAACCGCTGCGGGAGGCCCTTGAGCGCCTGGGCCTGCGGGTTGTAAGCCGTTACACGGCGGTGGCCAACGCCTTGCTGGTGCATGGCACCGCCGAGCAGCTACTGGCGGCAAAGCGGCTGGCCGGGGTGGCAGCAGTCGAACCGGCGCCCCGTTTCCGGCCCCTGCTCGCCCGAAGCGTGCCGCACATTGGCGCCAGCGCTGTGGCGGCCGACTACGGCTTTGAGGGCCAGGGCAGCGTCATCGCCGTAATCGATTCAGGCATCGATTACACTCACGCTGCCTTTGGCGGGCCGGGCACAGCGGAGGCTTATGCGGCCGCCTCGAGTGCCGTGACCGTCATCACCGACACCTGGCAGGGCCAGCCGCTTTTCCCGGCCGGCCGAGTTGTTGGCGGTTGGGACTTCGTGGGCAGCCGTTACACGACTCCCGAACTCTGTCCGCCGGAGCAAGCTGCTGCCGGCCGATGCACCTCCACACCCGAGCCGGACCCCGACCCGTTCGACGAATACGGCCATGGCACGATGGTTGCGGGGATTGCTGCCGGCCAGGAGACGGCAAGCCTGGCGAGGGGCGTTGCGCCGGCGGCGTCGCTCGTGGCGCTCAAGATCTACGGCTCAGCCCAGGCGGGCAACGGCATCGATGAAGCGGTTGACGTTGTGCTGGATGCCCTGGAATGGTGCGCCCGGGTCAACCTGGGGCTACCGGTGCCAGGCGTGGCGCCTGATCACGTGGATGTGGCCAATCTGAGCCTGGGCGAGCCTTACGGCCAGGCGGGGCGGCAGTTTGATGCCGCCATCGCCCGGGCGACCGCAACTGGCGTGGTCGTGGTCGCGGCGGCGGGCAATTCGGGCAATCTGCCCTACGCGCTCTCGGCGCCCTCAGCCAGCCCGCTGGCCCTTAGCGTGGCCAGCTCGGTGCCGCCGGGTCAGCTGCAGCTGGAAGCGCGTTGGGACGGTGTAACCGAGCGCTACGATGCCCTGGAAGGCACCGTCACCGCGCCGCTGGCCCGGATGGGTCGCCTGGAGGGCCAGCTGGCCTGGCTCGGTCAGGCCTGCCCGGGCGACGAGCCGGTCCAGGATGCCCTGGGGCGAATTGCCCTCGTTGGCAGTGGCGGGTGCAGTGATCGCGAGAAGGTGCTCTATGCCCAGTCGCGTGGCGCGCGAGCCCTGGTGGCCATCGCTGGCGAAGAGGGCCGGCGGGTGATGACGGGCGATCCCACGGGCATTGCTCTGGCCGGGGTGATGATCGACCGAGCTCCGGGAGAGCGCCTGCGAGACCTGGTCGTGAGTGGTGTCACGGTCACCGCCATCCTGGATCCGGCGCAGGAGAATGCCGACGCCATCTGGACTCTCAGTGCTCGGGGGCCGAGCGTGCACGGGGCGCTCAAACCCGACCTGACGGCGCCGGGCGCCGGCATCCTTTCGGCCAGCCTGGGGGCGGGTAGCGGCGGTTCAGCAGCCTCAGGCACCTCGGCGGCCACGCCCCACGTGGCCGGCGCGGTGGCCTTGCTTTGGCAGCGCAGTCGGCAAGAGCGCCTGGCGCTCAGTGCGGCCGACATTGGTGCTCTGTTGATGAACTACAGCCTGCCAGGCGTCCACCCGCTGGGTGCTGCGGCCACCTCGCCGGTCGCGGTCTCACGCCAGGGCGCCGGTCGGCTGGACGTGTATGCCGCCGTGCGCGGCCGCTTCCTGGCGCGGGCGGGAGCGCTCGCCAGCCTGCACCTGGGCGAGCGATCGTCCAACCGCGGTCAGGAGGTTCTGCACGCATCGGTCCAATTGCACAATCTGACCGATGAGGAGATTCGGCTAGTGCCATCGCTGGTGTTGCGAAACCCCGAGCACGCGCCGGCCCTGCAGGCCGAGTTGCCCTCCGGCGTTCTCGTGGCTGGCCGGGAGACAGCGCAGCTCGAGGTCAGCTTTCGCCTGGACACCGGGCGCGTCCCCGAATGGACGCTGCGCGGCCAACCCCGGGCGTCGGCCGAAGCGCTCGACCGTCTAGAGATCGACGGCTGGCTCGTGCTAACGCCGAGTGATCCGTTGGGCAATCCCCGAGCCGGTATCCCGGCGGCCCAGGTGCCTTTCCGCATTCTGCCGCGGCGGGCTACTCGAGCCTATCTGGCCCAATGGGAGGTGCCGGTTGGCTCCACGCCAGGTCGCCTGGTCTTCCAGAACCTGTCGCCTCACAATGGCTGGGTCGAGTTATTCCATGTCCCGGCCAACGGTGAACAGGGCGATCCCGATGAACCCGAGGTGGCCGGCGGCCTGGACATTCAGTACGTGGGGGTGCGCTTCGATACGCCCGCCAGCCAGCCCAGCCGACCGGAACTCAGCCTGGCGATCGCCCTGCATGAGGTGGCCACCGTGCCGCAAAGAACTAGCTACGAGGTCTACCTGGATGTGGATCGGGATGGCCGACCGGATTTCCGGCTGCGGAACGGGACGCGCCGGGCTCTGGGCGCCAGTCCGAGCCCTGATGAGATGGCTGTGGCTCTGGGCCGCTGGGACCCTGCCAGCCAGGAGGTGACCGATGAGCGCATCATCGGCCCGCAGAAGGCCGACCTTTTCACCCGGGTGACCATGTTGAGCGTGCCCATTGGCGAACTGGGCCTGGCCGAGCCAGCGCCGATCGCCTTCTACGTGGTTCATCGCGGCCTGACCGAGGACTGGCTTGGTCTCCCGGCCTTCGATGTGGCCCCGGATGGCGCGCTAACTGCGCCGGGGGCATGGTACTCGTATGACCCGGCAGCCACGAGCTATCGGCCCGAGAGCTGGACGGTCGGTATGGCGGGCAGCGCCCTGGCGACGGCAACGCTTCTCGCTGGCCAGGGCCATGAGGCCGTGCCGCTCCTGGTCGTGTTTCCCGACAATCCGTTCGAGTGGCCCGACTCACAGGCGGTGCGGGTGATGCCCGGGCGCCCGGGTGCCGGGCCACCGGGGCCCCGACCGGCTTACCTGCCGCTGGCGGTGAACCGCGAGCGGCTGACACCCGAAACGCCGACCGAGAAGATGGTCAGTGAGGCGGTAAAGAAGCTAGCACAGGTCACCAAGTTCCGCACCCTTTATGATGAGCGTGACTACCGGCACGGTGTGGATCGGAGCGCAGTCGGCCAGTGGCTTTACACTTTCAACGGCCCTGAGTTGGTCTACATTGTCTTTTCTCCCGAAGCGGGTCATCCGATTGCCGAGTACATCCGACGGCTGACGACTGTCTGGGAGCGCTGGGAAGGGGCCGAGAGGTACAGCTGCTCAAGCCGGCGTGACCGGATCTGGCTCTCGGGCGATCTGGTGGCCATCCTGGAGCGCGACTTTGCCGGCCCGGGCTGGAAAGCGGACCAGCCCGAAAGCGGCGAGTTCTCCAGCCGCCCGGTTTGGCGCCTGATCCGGGCTGCACCCGGGGCGGGGGCCCAGGAGCGCGTGTACATCGATCGTGAGACGGCACTGCCGCTCTTCTTCAGCCATCTGGAAGGCGATGTCCTGCGGCCCGCGCGAGTCCTCACCTATACCCTGTACGACTTCGAGGATCCCAGGATTCGCTTTCGCGGTCTGAACATCCCATGTCCATGACGGGCGAAAGACCTCCTGGCGATGTGTCGGCCGCCAGGCCGCAGCCCCAGATTGCGGTCTTCGGCTCGGGAGCGGCGATGCTGCCCCATGAGCCGGCTTACGAGTTGGCTTTCCGACTCGGCCAGCTGCTGGCGGCGGCCGGTTTCCGGGTTCTCACCGGCGGCTATGACGGCACCATGGCAGCGGTGAGTCGCGGAGCCTGGTCGGCCGGCGGGCATGTGACGGGCATCACCATGACCCTCTTCACCGAGCCGCCCAATCCCTGGCTGACCGAAGAGAGGCGCGTCGATTCGTTCACCGAGCGGCTGGCCGTGCTATGCGATCAGGCTGACGGCTACGTCGTTCTGCCTGGCGGGGTGGGTACGCTCAACGAGCTGGGCTACACCTGGAGTATCCTCTTGACCGGCGCTGTTCCCCGGCGCCCTCTGGTCCTGCTGGGCGAAAGCTGGCGACGGCTGCTGGCCTGCCTCCGGCAGGAAGGCTTTCCCCTCCAGCCCGAGGTCGAGCAGTTCACGACCATCGTGGCCACGCCCGAGGAAGCGGTGACCGTGTTGCAGGAGAGCTTCCTCGGCCCGTAGCCCCGCCAGCGCCCGGTCAAGTCTGTCGTTGGCCTGCGCCAGGGGTGGTCGCCCTTGGCCCTCCGCCTGGCCAACGCTGCCAATGGCCTGCGCCGGGTGTGGACCCTTGGCCCTCCGCCTACCCGACCGCCCCCAACGGCCTACTGAACCTTGGGCATAGCCTTCAGCGCTTCGAAGGCCGGGCGTGGTGTGCCGTCCGGATTGGTGATGCACCACCAGTACTGCTCGTTCTGCTCGGTCCAGTCGGGATCGCACAGGTAGATGGTGGTCATCAGGCCAATCCACGGCTGCCAGTGCTCGCGGGCATAAGCGTAGGCCCGCACCAGGTAGTCGGCCTTCTGAGCTTCGGTGACGGCGTGCCAGGCGTATTCGGGGTGAATGGGGTCACTGGTCCAACCCATCTCCAGTATTGCAACGCGCCGATCGCCATCGCCATAACGCTCCTGAATGGCCCGCAGGTCTTCGACCCGGCGAAAGGTAAAGAAGCGTTCCCCGCCGTAACGAGCCTTGTCGGCCGCGGCTTCTTCGGGACTAACCTCGGGCGGGGCCGCGTAGCCGGCAGCGTGGACCCCCAGCACGTCGAAATAGCCATCAGGCGAGCCGTTCATGGCCCGGTATAGGGCGTCCAGATACTCGTCGTCGGGCATCGCCTGAGGTGGCCGGGTGCCGGTAGGTGACAGGCCGGCCGAGACTACCAGGGGCCTGGGGTCGGCGGCCTTGATGGCCCGGTAGGCAACGCGCAGCATCTCGGCGTAGGCCGCTGGATCAGGCCGCTGATCGCACCACTCGCGTGCCAGGTTGGGCTCGTTCCAGATCTGGTACGCCTCGATCTTGCCCTTGTAGCGGGCGGCAAGTGCGCTCAAGAAATCGGCGAAGTCCGCCAGATTCTCGGGCGGGCCTTGCAGTGAGCAGCCAGACCGGGCCCACTTGGGCTGGTGGTCGACACGGACAAGTAGCGACAGCCCGCCGTAGCGCTCCATGGTTTCGACAATGTGATCGGTGTGCGACCAGTCAAACTCGCCCTTCTTCAGCTCGATATCTCGCCAACCGAAGCCCTGCTTGATCCAGCGAAAGCCCATTTCCTTGGTCACCAGCATGTCGCGCTCGGCCAGCTCGGGTCGCCACCACAAGAAGGCCTGCACGCCGTAGTCAGGCGAGGTCATGACCACTGGCCCAGTCTGGGCCGGGAGCGAGGTCGGCGCGGCGACGGCCGATATGGCCTGGGCCGTCATGACAGCGCCCCGTGCCACAGGCGTTGGCGGATCAACCGTCGCTGGCGCGGTGTCGGGCCGGACCTGGTCAGCAGGTTGCCCCGCACCGTCATTGCGGCAGGCATTATTGAACGTGGCTAGCCACAGGCACAGCCCCAGAAAAGCGAGCCTGGCCGTCGGTGGTCGGGCGATCTGGAGGGTCATGGCAGGCACTCCGATTGGGCTGGGGCCAGAATGGCCGAAGGGGTACGCTTTGCGGGCGCCCATTCTAGCGGAAACCGTTAGCTGTGGCCGAATCTGGCTTGGATTGGCGGGGCCCGAGGGGCGAACTCGACCGGTCTCCGCCAGTCGGCCTGAGGTCGGGTTCTCTAACTCGGGTTTGACAGTCAGAAGGTGTTCTGGGCCTCGCCCGGGAACGGAGAGGCCCGTTTTTCGGGCTTACACGCTTCTCTTGGGCCGCAAAGGCGTGGTGCATAGGGAATCGGTGGATAAGTGGACCCTTTGGACGGGCGTGAGCGCCTTAGCGGTATGGCACCGCATCGCCTGTTGTGTTGCCATGCAGGCACGATGTACTCGCCTACGTCGCCGTCTGCCGCCAGGGTGACAAGGAGTACCGCCACCTCCTGATCTGCCATTCCGAGCGCGTCGATGGTCGTCCCCGCCGTGGAGTCCTCGGCAAGCCGGCATAGCGATGAGCGCCAAGACCGTGCTGCGGCGGATGAATCGGGTCAAGGCCGTCGAGTACGACCAGGCGGGCTATCGCATCGTCCAGATGACCCAGCCGGACCAGACTACGGCGCGCATCGTGCGTGCCGTCGGTATCCGGCAGACGCCCATACTAGTTGCCTCCGAGCGCCTCGCGAAGCCGAGCCCCCTCCAGCCGACCCGCGACACCCCGGTTGGACGCCTTGTTGTGAAAACCCCCCCGCAGAGGCCCATCTTTCGCCGGGGGGTGTCAAACTCGAGCTAGCAGCAGTGTCTATCCGATGCGCTATCGCGTCCAGCCAGTCTCGGTGGGTCAAACTCGCCGCCGGCGCATCTACCCGCCGCCGTCGACCCGATACCAGGTGTCGCGCAGCCGGTCGGGCAGGAAGGGCGAATTGCCTGGCACTTCGGGCCGCACGCCCACCACGAAGCGGCGATTGCGGGCCACATACTCGGCGGCCAGGTTGAGTCCCGGCCAGTAGCGTCGCGCGTCGGCGGCGACAATCGCCTGCAATTCGGCGCCCAGGCCGGCATCGATGCGCTGGTGCCCTGGTGGGCCGTGGACGTTGCCGGCCTCCGGCCGTAGCGGTGCTCGGTCGGAGATAGCGACGATGTCCAGGGAATGCCTCCAGACGGGTGGCGCGGCCAAGATGCCGCGTATCTCGTGCGACAACACGGTGTATTCGGTGGGCTCGTATGGCCGGTTGAGTACTGTGGTGGCGAAACGCTCGAGGCTCTTGACATAGAGGGCGAGCTCTCGCACACGCTGAGCGTCGTCGACAGACGGCAGCGGGTCGACGAGCCAGCGGGGCAGGCCGGCGACGCTCACCCGGTGGTAGTCGCGCGGCCCGGTGCCGAAGCGAACGTACGTGTGGACGGCGAAGCTCAGCTGATCGGGATGCTCGTAGCGCTCGTCAAGGGTGAAGAACCGCAGATCATAGGTCAGGGTGCGCAGCCACTCCTGAAGCTGGTCCTCGTCAATGCGACCTTCGAAGAGGCTGTGCTCCCAGTCGAACAGCCGCTGTCCGGCGATCAGCCGGCCGTCGCCATAGACGGTGAAGAATGGCGTTCCGTCCATCTCGGCCCAACAGGCGCCCGGCTGCTCAGTGTCCGACCAACCGATCTGCAGGATGATCGTTGCCGGGTCGGTGGGGTGGGCCACCACGCCGCCGGGCCGCGTCGGCGTGGGGGATGGCCCGGGCGTACACTAGGGCGTAGGTGTGCGGCTGGGAGCGCGTGTCGGGCTGGGTCCTCTGGTTGGCGTGGCGGTGCGCGTCCGGCTGGGTAGGGCTTGCACCGGTGGGAAGGGCAGGCTCATGTCGTTGAGCAGCGCCGGTACGAAGCGATCGGAGTAGGTGGGCGTGGGTCGCGGCTGTTGCAGCGGGACATGAGCACACGTGGCGGGCGGCTGGAACTCCCTCGCTGGCCGGCCGCTGCCGAGCCTGGCGGGTGGCTGGAACTGCGTCGCTGGCCAGTCGACGGACGGGTTGGCGGGTGGCTGGAACTCGGTCGCTGGCCAGTCGACGGACGGGTTGGCGGGCGGCTGGAACTGCGTCGCTGGCCAGTCGACGGACGGGTTGGCGGGTGGCTGGAATTGCGTCGCTAGCTGGCCGACCGATGGCCCCGCAGGCCGCTCGGCCGCGCTGAGGTCTACCGCTCTGGTGGGCCTGGCCTCCTGCCGGGCCGCGAGGGCGGTCAAACAAACGAGCGCCAGCGCCGCCAGCACCATGATGCTGCTGGCGGTTCGCTGGTGGCCCATCTCGCCTGACCCCGAAGAGCCGGTCATACCTGTCTTGCCTCACCTCGGTCTAGCGCTATCGAACCGCTGCCGGCCGGCCATCCCCTGTCTGCCCGCGTCCGGGCCAGCGGAGACCACCCATGCCTGACCAGCGCAGCAGAGTCGCCCGCCTGTGCCTGGGCCAGCGGCGCTGCTTCCAGCCCGTCAGATCGCGGAGGGCACCTGCCCGCCCGTGCCTGGGCCAGCGGCGCTGCTTCCAGCCCGTCAGATCGCGGAGGGCACCTCCCCGTCCGTGCCTGGGCCAGCGTTTATGCGTCTCGCGCCGAGTCTGTTGCCCGTCCGGCTGCCTGCCCGTGCCTGGGATAGCGACTACCTGCCCTGCTGCTGGCTTCTGGAAGGCTGCAGGCGCTTCGCCAGAACTGACCCCTGCAGGACAGGCGAACTAGTATAGCGCGGCCGAGCCTGAGACGGGCACTGGCCCCCCGGCGCCGGCCTGGCCTATGCTTGCCCCGGGCCAGAGCGAACGGCCAAAGAACGTCGTCGAGCAAATTGATGTTAGTTCCGTTGGCCATCCCGACTCGCTATCGCCGGCTACTCTCGCCACGGCGCGCCATGACCTGGCTCGGTGTTGGCGTTGCCTCCCTTGGCCTCTGGTGCGGTACTGGCGAGCGGGCGTATGCCCAGGAGTGCCAGGCTCCGCGGCCGGAATGGATCTTCTGCCATGATTTCGAGGCTCCCGACAGCGACGACTTTGGCCGCTACTGGGATGACATCTACGGAGCGGGCAACCGGATGTTTCTGCGGTCGGAAAACCCGAGGGGCATAGCCGGCGGCCATAGCCTCAGGCTTCAGATTGCCAATGACGACGAGGAACCCCTCGCGCAAGGCGTGACAGCCGGACCCAAGAAATTCCTGGGCCGGGAGGTGGACTGGGAGGTGATTTACTATCGACGCTACATGCGCTTCGGAGCTGACTTTCACCAGGGCAACTTCATGCACCTGGGTGGTCTAAGTGCCACCCATCCATCGCGCTACCCCTGGGGCTGCATGGGCGGGGCCGGGCGCCGGCCGCGCGGAGACCAGTGCTTCTCTTCCAACCTGGAACCCTGGTCGGACTATGGGCGGCATCCGTGGCCTGGGGCGTGGGGCTTCTATTCGTACTACTATCGCATGTACATGGACTGCGGCCACCCTGGCCCTGACGACTGCTACGGCGACATGTTCGCGCCTGCCCGTCCGGACCTCATCTCTCGAGGCGAATGGCACGATTTCGAGATGAGCATAGATCCTGGGACACCAGGCCTGGCCGATGGCAGCCAGACCTTCTGGATCGACGGCCGGAAGGTCTATACCGCGAGTGGCATCCCGTGGCGAACAGCTGCCGACCTGCGGGTCAACCAGGCCGGGCTGTACCTCTACATCCACCACAATCCCGGCCGGACGACTAACACACTGGACGTCGACAATGTCGTCCTGGCACGCTCTTATATCGGTCCCGCTGCGTGCCTGGAGTCGGTTCCTATTGGTGCTCCCTGCCTCTGCGGAGGCATACCAGACGCCGAGAGCGCCGCCAACGTTCATGAGGATGGCTTTTGTTGCGCCGGAGGCTGGCAGCCTCAGCCTTGTGGCACGCCCGGGCAGCCCCCCACCACGGGCACGCTCACCCCGCCGGCCCCGAGCCTGACGCCCGTCTGGCCGTCCCCAGCAACGCTCACCCCGCCGGCCCCGAGCCTGACGCCCGTCTGGCCCCCCACAGCAACGCTCACCCCGCCGGCCCCGAGTGCCACGCCTGGATTCTTGCCCACACCGACGGTGAGCCCGTCGCCTGTCACCGCAACGCCGGACTTCACGCCGACCCAGGCAGTCACGCCGCCGGGCCCCGTCAGTGCGACACCGACCGGGTCGCATGCGCCCACTCGCGGCGCTGGTCCAACCGTGGTTCCCACTGTGGCCCCGGCGGGGAAGGTTCTCTACCTGCCTTGGGCATTGCGAATGCCGGCGGGCGCTGCTCCCGGCCCGGATGCCGACAGCTAGTCAGGTGTGCCCACCTCATGCAGCGCGGCCGCTGTCTCGGGCAGGTAGCCCAGGATGGTGGCGGCGTCGGCTGGCGTCTGGCGTGGCAACAGCCGACCGTGCACCAGGCCGTCACGCCGTCGCTCCAGGATGAGCTCCATGGCCTCCAGCAACCCGCAGTGATGGGCGCCGCGGACGCCGGCCAGGATTTCCTGGTAGGCGCCGACCCCCTGGATCAGCACGAATTGGGCCGGTTCGCCGATAGGGAGCAGCACCTCGGCCTCGGGGCCAAACGCCTTGGGCGGATAACGTCCGTCGTTGTCGCAGGTGAGGTCACCGAAGATCACCGGTTCAGCTGGCCGCTGGGCGCCGTTAACGGCCAGGAAGCGAAATGGTCGGCCCAGGATAAGCATGTCGGGAATGGCTGCCATCAGCCCGACGTCGACGATGGCCCACGGCGGCCTGCCACCCGAGCTGGGCTTGCGTTGCACCACCTTGAAGACGTGGAAGCCGGCCTCGGCGGCTACCAGGCTGCCCAGCTCGAAGGTGACGTCCGGTGGCGGAACTCCAAACTCAGCGGCGACGCCCAGCAAGCCAGACAGCAGCTCCTTCACCAGACGCCGGTGCGGATAGGGCTCACCCAGGGGCGGGATACCCCCGCCGACGTTGAGTTCACGCAAGGTGGGGTGAGCAACACGCAGCTCAGCCCAGACGCGTGCCGCCAAAAGCAGGCTTTTCACGTAACTCTCCACGGGCATACCTTCAGCTGAGCCCACCATGGTGTGCAAGGTGGCCAGAGTCAGATGCTCCAGGCGGTCGATCTCAGCGGCCTGGCTGGCCACTTCGTGGCGATCCATTCCAAACCGGGTGGGGAGCCCATCCAGCTCCTCCAACGTACTGGCCGGGCCACAGCGCAGCCGCAGGCCGACGTCCATCGGCGGCCCGCTACGGGCGGCGAAGTAGGGCAGCTCGTCGCGATCCAGAATCGGCTTAATGCGCCAGCCATGGCGGGCCAGGTAGATGATGCGATCGGTGTACAGGTAAGGGCGCAGCCAGCCCTCCTTCCCGTCCGCCGGCAGCACGACGCGCGAGCGGCCCGTCTGCTGGCCTGATCGATCGCCAGCCGTCGGTTCGGGCCAGGCGTAGCATTCTGGGGGCAGCTTGAAGCCATTACAGACCACGCGAAACTGCGCCGGCAACAGATCATGCGCTGCCAGCCATTCCAGATGGCGCAAGTCCTGTGCTGAGCTGCATTCAGCGCCCCAGCCGGACCGATAGGCGGCGTGCGTCACCTCGCTGGCCATGTTGGCCTTGGCCGCGTAGAGGTAGTCCAGTCGGCCTGGGTAGCACAGCTCGTGGGCCACGGAGCGGGTCAACTGCATCCACTCGGCACAGCGGCGCTCGATCAGCGTGGCATCAACTATTTCCAGCGGAGCACCATAGCGGCGTATGGCGTCGATGACCCGTAGCTCGTTGATCCAGAGCTGGCCTTCGTCATCGTAGTGCAGGTAGTCCCAGATGCGCGTGTCGGCCCACAGGGCGGTGACCTGGTCGCGGTACGGTGGGCCGAAGATGCGAGTGCTCGGTCGGGCCATGGATGTATCCTTTCGCTGGTGCGGCCGATTATAGGGCTGGCGAGAGGCCAGGCCGGCCTTGACCGCGCCTCCGCGGCGCCGTAGTATGCACGCGGCTGGCTGGAGGGCTTGTCCGGCAGGGTTCGTTGTGGCCACCTTCCCAGGCTGGAGCGGAGCCGACGGGTGCCGCCATCCGCCAGCCGAACCGACGAACGCCAACCCGCGCGCCCGACTGGCCGCCGGAGCGTCCGCCGTAGTAGATCTAGGGAGGAGAAGTATGAATTTCTTTCAGCGCATCAAGGATTTCTTCCGCATGATCCTTGGCGCATTCCTGGAGAGTGCCGAAGACTCGGTGCCTCTCGAGCGGCGCCTGGCGTACGATCGTCTCAAGCGGGCAGAAAACCTGCGCAAGCAGATGAAGAACGCCGAAGACGTCGGTGCCGCAGCCGAATTGATGGTCCAGCAGCTTGCCGAGGCCCGGATCGTCGCCGCCAATCTGCGGCAGGAGGCCAAAGCCCATCTTCAAGCCGCTGCCAGCGCTCGCGCCCGCGGCGATCAGGACACCCAAGCCAAGGAGGAGGCGCGCGCCTCGGCCCTGGCCGAGGAGCTGGCCATGGCCGAGGAAGATGTGCGGGCGCTGGAGCAGTTGGTTGAAGAATCGCTGGCTGACAAGCAGGCAGCCATCGACATGGTGCTCGAGCAATCCCGCGAGCTGGAGAAGCTGGCCCGTGGCGATGCCCGGCTCGTCGCCCGGGCTCGGATGAGCGAGATGCGGCGACAGCAATTGCAGCTGCGGGAGCAGATGATGGAGCTGGTCCCTGGCGATCAGAGCAACATCCGGGCGCGGATTCGCGACCGCGTGGTACAGGAAGAGGCCCGTTACCGGGCGCGCAAGGATGTTGTGGATGCCATGTGGCAGCAAAAGGCTGGTGCCGCCCGGGCGCGCGCTGGCACGACCACCGCTGCCGGGGCAGCCGTGCTGGAGCAGCTCAAGCAGGAGGTAGGTTATACGGCCGCAGCGGAATCAGAAGTGGCCGCCGAGCGGCCTGCGGCAGCGGCGGCCCAGGAGGGTGCTGCGGGGGGCGAAGACTGACTGCCGGCTGAAGGCCTGGCTGGACTGGTTGATAGCAGGCGCCTGGCTTCGTGCTTGCTGTCTGGCAGTGCGAGAGGCGATGTCGCAGGCCAATTGCGGGGCAAGGGCAGATAACTGCCACGCCGGAGGCTGGCGCTCTGCCTCTGGCCCGCGGTTAGAAAGGGGCGAGCAATGAGGGTGCGCTGGGGGCGGGTTTTTGCGTTGCTGTTCGTGCTGGGTGTCGTTGGCCTGGTGGCTCTCTGCGCCCTGACCAACTGGGTGCAGCGCAGCGGTGTGCTTGAAGGGCTCGTGCCTGGTGGGCCAGGAGAACAGGGCGCCACACCTGCGCCGCGGCGGCCCCCGCCGATCGGCCAGCCAGGGGCGACCGAAGGTGCCGGTGGTGCTCCGGTTGGGGAAGTGCCGGCCGGCAGACCATTTCGCGTGCTGACCGTGCCCTACACGCCCTACCTGGCCACCCTGGGGCTCATGGACGCCCGGGGCTACATGGAGAGGCGTGGCTACGATCTGCAGCTGGTGAATGCTTATGGCCCCGATGTGGACCTGGATGAAGAAGGGCAATGTCGTGCCCTGTCCGATGGTGACTACGAGGCGCTGGCCACAACCCTCGATGCCACCCGTAAATGCGGCGCTGGGGTGGCGATCGGCATTCCGGTCGGCCAGAGCGCCGGCAACGATGCCATAGTCGTCAAGTCTGGGGTCCGCACCTGGAACGATGTCTTTGAGCATGCGGTGGCCTTCACCGGCTACAGCGTCTCGGAGTACATGGCCTGCTTTGCCAGTCACACTGCTAATCAGCCGATGAAGCTGCCGCTGCGTTACGATGACGCTTCGGCGGCGGTCGATGCCTGGCTGAACAGCGGGGCCGAGCAGGACATCCAGTCAGTGGTCGCCTGGCAGCCAGAGGTGGCGCGCGCTCTGGCCGAGATGCCTGGCAGTCGCGTCATCCTCTCCTCGGATGAAGTGCGCATCCTCTGGGACGTTATCGAGTTCTCGCAGCTCCGCATGGCGGAAGATGAGGCGGCTTTCCAGGCATTCACCGATGCCTACTACGAGGCACTGCTGGAAGTGTCGCGCGACCCGCAGGCTGCCTTCGCGGCCATCCAGAGTTGGTCCGGGCAGGATCCGGGTCGCCAGGACTTGCTCACCGTGCAGACGGGCGCCGACTTCGTTGCCGACCTGGAGAATGAAGCGTTCGCCACCCTGCGCGACGCAGCCATCTTGATGCAGGAGATGCAGACTATCAGGAATCGGCTCGAAGAGGCCGGTTTCTACTGGACGTACTGTGGGGTGAGCGTTCCTCCGGTGAGCGATCTGACCAGCCTGGTCGTACCGCGGTTTGTGCTGGCTGCCCGGTCGAACAGCGCTCTCTTGGGCGGGCCTGAGGAGCGTCCGAGCTCGAAGGTCTTCCAGGTCACCGACTTTACTGATGCCAGCGCGGTCACGGATGAGCAGATGGAGGCGGCCCGGCTTCTCTTCGAGACGGGGGTCGAGATCGAGTTCCTGCCCAATCGGGCGGACTTCCGCGACCCAGAGGCAGCGGGCGCGGCTCTGGCCAACGCCGTTCGCTTCTTGAGAACCTGTCGGGATTGCGTGCTGGAAATCCAGGGCGGTGCCGCCTACCCAGGCGAGCGCGTGTGCCCTGGATGCCGCCGCGAGGACTCGGACGCGTTGGCCGTGCAGCGCGGCCTCAAGGTTTACGACGAGCTCCGGCTACGCTTCGACGTGCCAGAGGGCCAGTTGCGCTTTATTGATCAGCCACGGCCGCCGCAATACCCGGGGTCGGACGTCGAAGAGGAGTTGCGCCGCGACCGGCGGACGTTCCTTACCGGCTACCAGCTGGCCGGCCGCTAGGCGCCAGCCGACCGAAAGCGGCGTTTGGCAGTCAGCTCTGGTGGGCTTCGTCGACAGGGTGCCCTGGACTGTAGTGGGCTACGCGTGAACCAGACGGCTCGAGGCGACAGGGCGGCTTAGTTCGTATAAGTCCAGCTGGACCACAAGTGGCGGGTCAGGATCGCGAGCTTGCTAGCCACAGCCACTGCGGCACGCTTCTTCGCGTCTGCGCCTGCCCGGCGGTCTGGAGTTCACCGGCGGAGTGGCCATCAACCTCGGCTGGCAGAGCCACGGCCTCGTCGCCCTCCACGCCCACAACTTCGTGGCCGTCTACCGCTTCGACCGCCACGGGCCGCTACAGGAAACCGGCCGCCTCGCGGTCCGGCCGGGCCACGGCGACGAACTCACAGGACCAGCTGACTCCATCGCCTGGAGCGCCACCGGCTCCCACCTCATCGCTGCCTCTTGCAACGGCAACGCACAGTTCGTCGATATCCAGGTCCTCGATGGCGGCGCCACCCTTGTCCCCGGCGGCTACCACCTCGCCTGTCCATGGAACCATTTGTGCCTCCCGAACGACATCCTGACCGCCAACGGCCGGCTCCCCCCGCCCTGGAACCCCACTCCCAGCCCAACCGCCTCCCCAACTGCCACCCCTACCACAGCGCCCACCACCCCGCCACCTTCCCCATCCGTCACCAACACCAGCAGCCCATCGCCCTCCCCCACCCCATCCCCCGCGCCCTCTGCCACCC